>Ga0137308_100551_pt1 | contig 57886 bp, 57 predicted proteins | sample Inofrocosms_June_FD_97181 | JGI IMG/M metagenome (GOLD analysis project Ga0137308, IMG submission 97181) | Mouse cecal microbial communities from Vienna, Austria - N-Acetylneuraminic and N-Acetylglucosamine D2O microcosms_June | ecosystem: Host-associated > Mammals > Digestive system > Large... | reverse complement strand
TTCCATAATCGGAACGTGTTGCCGGAACCATAAAGTATTGAGAATAATCCGGATGCTTTATTTTTACAGTTACCCTGCATGCTGCTGATTTGCCGTTCACCGTTGCGGTAATAACAGCCCTGCCTTCTTTTATGCCTGTCACTTTCCCGTTTTTAACTGTGGCAGTCTTCCTGTCACTGCTTTTCCATTTGACCTTTTTATTGGTACCTTTGACAATAGCTTTCAGACGGATATTCTTCCCCACATATACAGATGTTGACGACTTATTTAGGCGGATGGTTGTTTTTGGTTTCTGCTTCGGCTTTGAAACCTTTTTCTTATTCACCGTTACAGTACAGACTGCCTTTTTACCATTTATAATTGCCGTGATTGTAGTCTTCCCAGCTTTCCTGGCAGTTACTTTTCCTGAACTGTCCACACTGGCAATAGACTTATCTTTACTTGTCCAGGAAGCCTTTTTAGATACCCCGTTTTTATAAGCTTTCAGGGAACAGGTCTGCCCCACTTTAAGCGAAACGGATTTAGGGCTTACTGTCACACTGGTAATTTTATCTGCAATATCGTCAAATACACCATTAACATCGTCAGGGTCTGTGATAATATAATATTTATCCCTTGAGGCAATATCTTTCATTAAGACTTTTCCAAATTTTAACTTCTTTCCCGTTAATTTATGGAAAAATCCCAGTGCATAAATAAAATAATTCTTGCTTTTCAGAGCAGAAGCCGTTCTGTATACTGCATTGGCATATTGATAGGAACCGTAATCAGCCGCCGTATAACGCCCATTCGCCAGCGTAGTTCCCTTTTTGGGCAGACCGTCAGAACAAAGGATAATATTTTTCATTACATCCTTGCCGCCTGGAGCACTGGCCAGGAGTTCTCCTGCCTTTTGCAGTGCCTCGTTCATATTGGTGTTTCCAACGCTCTTTAACCCATTAATCGCCTTTTTTAATGCATCTGCATTATTTGTGAATGTGCTCAATATCTTCGCATTACCGCGGAGCTCCACGATTGCCAGATAGTTATCCCCCTGGGATGCCAGTACTTTATCACAAAACTTTTTCGCTGCTTCTTTTTCCCTAGCCAGAGGAATGCCATCCATACTTGACGAAAGGTCCAGAATCAGCACATTATAACGCACTGTCCCACTATTAGATTTTCTGATTACACTGATAATACATTCCACACTTGTTCCGTTCACCATAGCGGTAATCACAGCAGAACCCGCAGCGATACCCGTAACTTTCCCATACTCATCAACAGCAGCCACTCCCGCATCTGAACTGCCCCATGCGGCATCTGCCTGAACTCCATCCACAAAAGCTGACAGCTGGCATGTCTCGCCCACCTGAATGGTTTCACTGTTGTGGCTGATTGTAACCACACCGGCTGCGGCTGCGGGAACGGCTGGATACAAAAGCTCGGCCAGCATAATAACTACCAGAGCCAAAATAACAAAATTCTTTTTCATAACTCCCATCCAACTCTTTTTGCTCAACTGGAGCGCAGAATTTTATAAAAGTTCTGATGTCTCCAGTTGAGCCTTTACTCATCTTCATCTTTATATGCCAAGAAACTTTTTATTACACCCTGGACAGATATTCCCCTGTTCTCGTATCAATCTTAATCTTATCGCCCTGGTCCACAAACAAAGGTACATTCACCACAGCCCCAGTCTCCACTGTGGCCGGCTTGGTGGCTCCCTGTGCAGTGTCTCCTTTAAATCCAGGCTCTGTCTCTGTGATTTCCAGTTCTACAAACAGAGGCGGCTCAATGGCGAATACATTCCCATTATGAGAGCATACTTTCACCATCTCATTTTCTTTAACAAACTTCAAAGCATCCCCGATAGCATCCTGGTTCAGACCGATCTGCTCGTATGATGTGTTGTCCATAAAGTAGAAAAGTTCCCCATCATTGTACAGATACTGCATATCCACCCGTTCAATCCTTGCTGCCGGGAATTTCTCTGTGGGACGGAATGACTTTTCCAAAACAGCGCCTGTGATGATATTTTTGTATTTTGTTCTCACAAAGGCCGCTCCCTTTCCCGGTTTCACATGCTGAAACTCAATAATCTGCACCACATTGCCGTCAATCTCCAATGTCACGCCATTTCTAAAATCTCCTGCTGAAATCATTGTTTTTCCTCCTAATCTTAAATATATTAGACAACTGCGAAACAGTCATTTCACAGCCAGAGTTTGGGCAAAATAGACAAATAAGGAGCGAATTCAAAACGGTTTTGAGCTCCGTTTTGTCTATTTTGCTCAAACTCGTGACTCTTCAAAACAATTTCTCAATTATCTATCATTTTACTCTTTTCGTATTCTTCCACCTGTTTTCGTATCTGCCCAATCAGTTCCCCGAAAGGCTGGTCAGCAGTGACCACGGTAATATCCGCAAGTTTTTCATAGACAGGCTCCCTGGCTGCCAGCATTTTGCGAATCTTGCCTTCCAGGTCCGCCCCCTGCAAAAGAGGACGGGTACGGTCGCCCTGCAGACGCTTTTTCAGAGTATCAACAGAACCCTTTAAATATACAACGATACCGATTTCTTTTAGATATTTATGGTTCTGCTGCTGCATGGGCAGTCCGCCGCCCACAGAGATCACCATCCTCTGCTTTTCCTGTCCCAGCTCTTTGATTGCTTTGGTCTCCAGTGCCCGGAAAAATACTTCACCGAACCGGCTGAAAATATCTGCCACGCTCATTCTCATCTCACTGGTTATCTTCTTATCCACATCCAAAAACGGGATTCTCATTTCCTGAGCCAGCCGTTTTCCAGTTTCCGTTTTTCCAGACCCCATAAAGCCAATCAACACAATGTGCCTCATCTTATGTTATCCCCCCTACGCTTCTCATAAAAATGCAAAACGATTTTCTCCAGGTGTCTTTTTAAAACAATTTGTATCTCCTCTTTAGGATGTATTGGTTTCACCAGAATGTTCCGGATACCGGCCCGTTTTGCTCCGTAAATATCCGTAAAAATCTGGTCACCGATAAATAATGTATTGCTTGTGTCCGTCCCCAGATATTCCATTGCCCTGTTGTAATTGACAGCGGAAGGCTTATGGGCATCTTCGATGAAAGATTCTCCAATGGAATCGTTGAAGGATTCCACCCGTTCCTTTTGATTATTGGAAAGGAAACAGCTCTTAAAGCCGATTTCCCTCAGCTGTTCAAACAATCTGACTGCCCGGGAATCCGCCGGTTTTCCATGGGGCACCAGTGTATTGTCAATGTCAAACAAAAGCCCTCTGTACCCTTCCCGGTAAAGCTTTTCAAAATCAATCTCATAGGCGGAATCCATATAATCATCGGGAAAAAAAGCCTCAGCACCTTTCGAAAGAAAGGACAGCTTCGTCTCCGCCAAAATTACAGCCGCAAACAAAAGCACACAGCCTGCCAGCATCCGGCTGTTCATCCGCTCTCCCAGAAGAAGAATGGAAAACAGAGCTCCGAACACAGCTTCCGTGGAAAGAAGCAGAGAAGCCATATCCGGCGACGTGTATTTCTGGCATACATTCTGCAGAAGGAAGCCGATCATGGTACTGAAAATTCCCAAATACAACATGGAGATAATCATATCTCTGCCAAATGCCCCTGACGGAAACCCTCCATCCAGAACCGGTGACACTATCCAGGAAAAAAGTGCCGCAAATGCCAGCTGAAGCGCAGTCAGCACCACCGGGTCCCAGCTCTGGGTATATTTATCAATGTACACCATATGGAGAGCAAATCCCATGGCGCAGACCAGCGTCAGCATATCGCCCACATTCATGGACAAATCCCCCTGCAATGATAAAAGGCCAATGCCAGTCACTGCCAATACTGCGGCAGTGATACAGTAGGCGTCCGGCCTTCGTCCGGCCAGAACCCAGTACAAAAACGGAACAATGATCACATACGCAGAAGTCAAGAAAGCATTTTTTCCCGCTGTGGTATACTGACAGCCGATTGTCTGCAACAGATAACTGGCAAACAGCCAAAAACCCAGAACTGCCCCGGACCACACTGTACCCCGCTTCAAATTTCTCAGCCGTTTCCAGCACAGTGCCGCCAGCATAATAGCAGCAATGGTAAAACGGATGGCCAGCATATATCCGGGTGGAATCACATCCAGAGAATTTTTAACTACCACAAAGGCAAATCCCCAGATAGCCGCCGCACTCAGAAGCCCTGCCCCTGCCAGTACTTTTACTTTATCTTCTCTCATCTCTCCAAATATTCCAATAATCTTTCGTAGTTTTCTTCCATCAAGTCGTAACCATGCTGATAGAATTTCATCAGAGCCTGGTTATTGTGTTCTGTTCTGGACACAGTTTTCTGTCCCGGCCGGATGACAAACACCCTGCCCTGAGCTTCCCATTTTTCAATATACGATATGGTTTTATTGTACATATACGCCCTGCGGAACAATGCCTTGACAAAATTAGGATATTTTTTATACATGGCAATATAGAGCGGCCTGCTCTTTTTCAAAGGCTGCTTCCGGTATCCGGCTTTCCTTGTTAGAACGATCACATTTTTCTTATTTCCCAGCTTCAGAGAACGGATAATGGGAATGGAATCCGCAATCCCCCCGTCCAGGTATGGTTTTCCATCTACCTGAACCATGGAGCTGGCCGCGGGAACACTGCAGGAAGCCCGGCAGATATCCATCAGCCGCTTGCAGTCTGACCGCTCATCCAGATATTCTGCCCTGCCTGTCAGACAATTGGTCACCACAATCTCACACCGCAGAGGAGAGTGAAAATATGTCTCATAATCAAAGGGAAATATCTCATTAGGGTATTTGTCAAACACCATATCCATATCAAACAAATGCCTGGTCTTCAACGTATGCCTCAAACTGATGTACCGGTACTTTTTATCTTTGTGTATCATACAGTCTCTGGTACGTCCAATCTGACGGGACACATAGTCTACCGCATTACAGGCCCCCGCAGACGCCCCTACAACGTAGGGCAGGTACAATTCCTGCTCCATCAGATAATCCAGCACGCCGGAGGTAAACACACCTCTGGCCGCTCCTCCTTCCAATACCAGGCCGGCACCGTGTATTTCCATCGCGTTCCACACTTCCTTTCCAAACAAGAAACAATTGATTCAATCAACGCTGGGACAAATCATGGTACTCTACTGCATCCTGCACATTCATATAAGCGGGACGGATAATCTTATCGGTATTAATCAGCTCTTCCAGACGGTGGGCGCTCCATCCCACAATACGCGCTATGGCAAACATAGGCGTATACAGCTCAATAGGCAGATCCAGCATACTGTATACGAACCCGCTGTAGAAGTCCACATTGGCACTGACTCCTTTATAAATATGCCTTTCTTCACCGATTACCTTGGGAGCCAGACGCTCCACCATAGAATAGAGGGCATATTCCTCATATCTTCCCTTCTCCTTTGCCAGCTTTTCCACAAATCCCTTAAATATCTGGGCACGGGGGTCAGATATGGAATAGATAGCATGTCCAATACCATAGATCAGGCCGCGCTTATCAAACGCCTCTTTATGCAGCAGTTTTTTCAGATAATCTGTCACCATCTCCTCGTCTGCATAATCTGTCACATGTTCCTGCAGATCCTGGAACATCTTCACAACTTTGATATTGGCACCGCCGTGTTTCGGCCCCTTTAAGGAACCCAGCGCTGCCGCTATGGCGGAATAAGTATCTGTGCCAGATGAAGATACCACGTGCGTGGTAAAAGTAGAGTTATTACCACCGCCATGCTCCATATGAAGAATCAAAGCCAGATCCAGAATCATTGCTTCCAGCTTTGTATATTTTTTATCCGGCCTTAACAGGCGCAGAATATTTTCCGCTGTGGACAATTCCCGGGAAGGTTGGTGAATGTAAAGACTCTTGCCCATTATATAATGGTTATATGCCTGATATCCATAGACAGACAGCATGGGGAAAACAGCAATCAGATTCAGGCACTGGCGCAGTACATTTGGCAAAGAAATATCTTCCGGATTGTTATCATAAGAATATAATGTAAGAACGCTCCGGGACAAGGTGTTCATCATATCTCTGCTGGGTGCCTTCATGATGACATCACGCACAAAGTTACGGGGCAGGGAACGCTGGGCAGATAATAACTGCTTAAAGTCATCCAGTTCCTTTTCATCCGGCAGACAGCCGAAGACAAGCAGATATGTGACTTCCTCGAAGCCCAGACGGCCGTCTTTCAGAAAACCCTGAGTCAGATCTTTCACATTAATTCCCCGGTAAAACAGACGGCCCTCACAGGGAATCTTCTTCCCGTTTTCCATACGGTAAGCTTCCACGTTGGAGATCTTGGTAAGCCCGGCCAGAACCCCCTGGCCGTTCAAATCCCTCAGTCCGCGCTTTACATCATATTTTCCATACAGCTCTACAGGAATCTGGCTGTTCTCATAGCAGATATCCGTCAGTCGTGTGAGCTCCGGTGTTACTTTCATTTTAAATCCTGACATTCAAACACTCCTTTCCGTATGTCCACTCTCTATGAGGATATGGCACCTGCACTCAGCGCCGCAAAAGCACTTCCAAATACAACGGACAAAATTACTCCAATAGCGATACTGATAATCCACCAGATCAATGCAGCCTTACAATAGTTAGCCCTTGTGCGGTTTTCACTGCTGAATCCCCATACAAAAAGCATGATAATATTCACACACGGAATACTCATCACCAATGTAATAATCATCCATTGTCCGATACCCATAACTGGCTCCATCTCAGCATCATACTGAGACACATTCTGCATGTTTTCATTATACTCGCTCATTTTTCCCTCCTCAAAATCACTTCAAAAAATAAAAAGGCAGTCAACATCTGTATCAGTTTACCATATTCAAGAAAATTATGCAACTACCATAAAAGTGTCTGCGGCAGACGTTCCACATTATACCCAAGCAGTTCTGCTGCTCATAAATCATAGGGGCTCTGTGGGGAAAGACCGTAATCATGCGGTAACCATAAAAGGCCACAGACAGCACCAATAGGGCAGCTACCGTCCATTTCAGCAGCCTGCTGTCCCTGCCAGACGCATACCTGCTGGCAAACGCCCAGACAGCCAGCACTGGCAGCGCGTAAACAAACGGATGCATCTGCCAGGCCCTTTTCCAGTGTCCCTGGAAAAACAGCACAGCAGCCCGGGTCATGCCGAAGCCGGGACAGGGCAGACCGGTGAGCCTCACCATGGGACAAAGGGAGATGCCCAGCAGATATCCCGCCAGCACATAGACTGCAGCCATGAAAAGTCCCAAGCCGTAACTTCTCACATCCTTTAGAATCCGTGCTCCAATCTCTTTTATTTTTCTCATTTCTGCTGATAGGTACTGAGGAAATCTTTTAATTTCCCCACAGCTTTTCCCAGCTTTTCCAGACAGGGCAGGTATACAATGCGGAAATGATCCGGCTCTTTCCAGTTAAAGCCGCTTCCAGGCACCAGCAGCACCCTCTTTTCTTTCAGAAAATCTAGTGCGAACTGTTCATCATTGGTGATATGGAACTTCTCCACGTCTATCTTTGGGAAAATGTAAAAAGCTGCCCGGGGTTTCACTGCCGTAATTCCCGGTATGTCTGTCAGCGCCCGGTAAACCAGTTCCCTCTGTTCATAGATTCTCCCCCCTGGCCTGATATATTCCTTCACACTCTGATAACCGCCCAGACAGGTCTGAATAATGGACTGTGCCGGCACATTGGAGCAGAGACGCATATTGGAAAGCATGCGGATTCCCTCAATATACCCCTTGGCATGTTCCTTAGGGCCGCTTAACACCATCCACCCGGCGCGGAAGCCTGCCACCATATGGGATTTGGACAGCCCGTTGAATGTGATACAGAACCGGTCCGGCGCCAGAGAGGCAATGGATATGTGTTCCTGGCCGTCGAACACCAGACGGTCATAGATCTCATCGGCAAAAATTATCAGGTCATGCTCCCTGGCCAGTTCCACAATCTGCTCCAGAATCTCCCTGGGATACAACGCTCCTGTGGGGTTATTGGGGTTGATAATGACAACGGCCTTTGTGCGCCCGGTGATTTTCTTTTTCATATCTTCCAGGTCCGGATACCAGCCGGACTGTTCATCACAGATATAATGTACCGCCTTTCCCCCTGCCAGATTGGCAGTCCCTGTCCATAAAGGATAGTCCGGCGTGGGGATTAAAATCTCGTCTCCGTCATTTAACAATGCCTGCATACACAGATTAATCAGCTCGCTGACCCCGTTTCCTGTGTAAATGTCATTCATGGTCACGCCCGGTATCTGTTTTGACTGGCAGTACTGCATGATTGCTTTTCTAGCGGAAAAAATCCCCCTGGAATCCGAATATCCCTGGCTGGACCGTACAGAGCTGATCATATCCAGAATCACTTCCTCCGGCGCTGAAAAACCAAACGGCGCAGGATTGCCGATATTCAGCTTCATAATCTCCATGCCGTTTTCTTCCATCCGGGCAGCCTCGTCCACCACCGGCCCCCTCACATCGTACAGTACGTTGTCCAGTTTAGAAGATTTCTCAAAGTTTCTCATTTTTTCATTCCTCCTCGATTTCCGGAATTATTTTATAATCTCACATTTTTACTTTCGCCTTTTTACCAAAAAACGCGATTCCGTAGATAATCTGCTGTTCATACCCTTCCGGCATGACTTTTCCGTACCCATTTTTTTCAATCTGCGCCGCAGCCTCAGCACAGTCCCTGTCAAGGTCCGTTTCCTTTCAAAAGTCTTTATGCCAGGCGGCTGTACTTCGCGCAGTTTATTCAAGCATACCACCAAGACATAGGATTTTCAAGAAGTGCGGCTGATTTTAGCTGTACTTTTAATTGATATGTTAAGAGTTCTATGGTAAAGTGTATAGAAATGGGCTAAATAATCTATCAGTTTTAAAAAATCTGTTGACGGAAAGGGGAATCTGCATGACATTTAAGGTGGGCGTTGGCAAATCAGATTTTGAAGCACTGCGCAAATCTAATAATTATTATGTTGATAAAACAGATATCATGTATGAGCTGGCAGAAGAAACAGACAATCAGGTCACGCTGTTTACCAGACCGCGAAGATTTGGAAAGACTTTGATGTTGAGCATGTTGTCAAATTTTTTCAGTATAAGAAAAGAAAGCAAAAGTATATTTGAAGGCCTTAAGATTACAGCGCATCAAGAATTCTGCAGGAAATGGATGAATCAGTATCCTGTGCTTTTTATCTCTTTTAAGGATGCTGAATCAGAGGAGTTTGGCGTTGCGTATGACAAATTGAAAAATAGTATTGCGGACATCTGCAAAGGAATGCCTGACTTAGGGGTATCGCCTGCCGTTAATCCGGCTGATGCGGAAATTTTCAGGAGATTGATGTTCAATCAGGCTTCCCATGCTGAAGTACAGGGAGCTCTCAAAACAATCATGAGGATGATGTACGGGATTTATGGTAAAAAAGTGATTCTCTTGATTGATGAATATGATGTTCCTCTGGCAAAGGCCAGTGAGAATGGCACAAAGACGAATCTGTATTATACTTCTATGCTTGATGTGGTCAAAGGTATCATGAGCGCCTCCCTTAAAGATAATGAATTTCTGGAATTCGCTGTAATCACCGGATGTCTTCGTATTGCGAAGGAGAGCCTTTTTACCGGTACGAATAACTTCGCTTCGTATTCTGTATTGGACGAAGATTTCTCTGGATACTTTGGATTTTCGGCGGATGAAGTAGATGAGATTTTGAACGCTGCTGACTGTAAGGATAAAGCAGATGTCATAAAAGAATGGTACGACGGCTATGCGTTTGGCAACAGCTGTGTATACTGCCCCTGGGATGTGATGAACTATATGTCAGCACTGAAGAAAAGAAAAAACGCGAAACCGAAGAATTACTGGAAGTTCACAAGCCATAACAAAATCCTTCTTACCTTTGTACAGCGGACAGACTTTGATGTAACAGCGAAATTTGAGACTCTCCTAAATGGCGGGACAGTGACTCAGTTCATTACTGATGAACTTACTTATGATACTCTCTACGCGTCAGAGGATAACCTGTGGAGTGTGCTCCTTATGACCGGATATATTACAAAGGCAGATCCCGGTGAAGAGGGAGAGACAGTTTCACTGAAAATCCCCAACAAGGAGATTGGGTCTATATTTGAGGACACAGTAGCTGCGTATTTTAAAAATACAGCAGACACATCAACCCTCAACCACCTTATCAACGCATTGTGGGATAGTGATGAGGCAGAAGCCTCCAGGGTGCTGTCAGACCTTTTATGGTACACGATCAGTTACAATGATTATCATGAGGACTATTATCACGCTTTCCTTGCGGGAATCTTCGTGGGGCGGGGATACCATGTGGAGTCAAATAAAGAGAAGGGGTTAGGCAGACCAGATATATTGCTCAAGGATAAAAGGAAGCGCCGGGCAATTATTATAGAAGCAAAGAAGTCAAAAAAGGAATCTGATATGGATAAGGATTGTGATGAGGCGGTCCACCAGATTATTACGCGGAAATATGCAGAAGGGCTTTATGGATATACACAGATTTTCTGTTACGGGATTTCTTTTTTTCAGAAGCAGGCCAAGGTAAAAAGACTGCCTGCTCCCGCATGATCCGGCTTTTTCCGGCTAAGGCACTGTAATTTATTAATTAAATTACAGTGCCTAAAATGCGCTCAAATTGCATTTTAGTCTTGACTTTTCTCCGATTCTGGCTACAATAAGATTAAATCGTGTTTTAGCCAGGAGGTTTGGATATGGCATATATTAAAAGGGATTTGGAACCAAAAATTTTATCGTTGTCCAGGGAATATTCAGCCATTCTGATCACTGGCCCAAGACAGGTGGGAAAAACTACTGTTTTGCGCCAATTGATGCATAAAAACAGAACTTATGTCACGCTGGACGATCTTGAAGACCGATCCATGGCTCAAAATGATCCTGCGCTTTTCCTCCAACTGCACAGCCGTCCGGTTCTTATCGATGAAGTTCAGTATGCTCCACAGCTTTTTTCATACATTAAAATTGAAATTGACAATGGCGCTGAACCCGGAAGTTTCTGGCTTACAGGTTCCCAGGCATTCCATATGATGGAACTGGCACAGGAATCACTGGCAGGAAGGGCAGCTCTCCTTCACATGCCATCCTTGTCGCAACATGAAATTTATGGCAGCGGGGATACTTCACCTTTTTCAATTGATCTGAATGCGCTAAAGGAAAGAGAGAAAACACACGCACCTGCAGACATACAGGAAATCTATCAGCGTATCTGGAAGGGCTCCATGCCAGGATTCATCAGTGGTCGTTTTTCCGACCGGGATGTTTTCTACAGCAGTTACCTTCAAACCTATATTGACAGAGACGTCAGTGAGCTTATCCATTTAACCGACAAGCTGATATTTCGTGATTTTATTCGTGCGGCAGCTTGCCGTATTGGACAATTACTAAACATTCACGATATTGCTCAGGATGTGGGGGTATCTGACGATACCGCAAAGCGTTGGCTGCAGGTTTTAGAAAAATCGGATATTATTTTTTATCTTCGTCCCTACTCCAACAATCTTCTGAAACGCACTGTAAAAACTCCTAAGCTGTATTTTTTTGACACAGGGCTTGTTGCCTATCTTACAAAATACAGTTCGCCTGACATTTTGGCAAATGGGGCCTTAAACGGTGCAATCCTTGAAAACTATGCAGTGTCTGAGCTTTTGAAAACCTACCAAAACAATGCGAAGGAATGTCTATTGTGGTACTATCGCGATAAAGAGATGCATGAGATCGATATGATGATTGAAAGTGATGGTATGCTGCACCCTCTGGAGGTCAAGCGCTCCGTGAATCCAGGTAACGGACTGATCGGGGCATTCGATATTTTAAATAGAGGCAGCGTCCCCAAAGGAAAGGGCGCCCTTCTCTGTATGCGCTCCACACTATCAGCTGTAAATAGCGACAACTATATTATCCCCATTTGGATGATATAAGGAATTGTAGGGAAATAACCTGAAACATTTTGCGCAATCTGTTTAGGTTATTTTCTACAGTTCCTAATGCACTGCCCAGAAATAAACTCCACTGCATCCAGCAGATTACCGGCTTTAGCATCCTGTCCATAATCGTCCCCGCCGCCGTCACTTTCCCCCTTCTTTCTGCCCACCAGCACAGTTCTGCACCCAGCCGCCTTTCCGGCCTTGGCGTCCCCATATCTTTCACATATTCAGGGGAATCATAGACAAACATAAGATTCCTGCCTGCCAGCGGCTTCAACAGCTGCCGATCCAGATCCACTTTGATTAATTTCCCATCCGGTCCTTTCCTGCCAACTGCATCTGCATTGATACCGGCTGTATCAAAGATTCTAGTGTTCATCACATGCAGTCCTGCATTGACACGGTTTTTATAATACAGTGGTCTGGCATCTTCTTTCGTCAGCCAGCGGACCACTCTGCCCCCGCTGTCGGAAATAATCAGCCCGCTGTCGTAAGGATGGCTGTTGGGATGGGTAAACAGTGTGGCCAGTCCCCATGAGATTGATGAAATGCCACAAAACGATTAAAATCTATGTGGAACACCGCATCCCCATTCAGTAGGAGAAAATCACTGCCATTCTCCTCTAAACCGCCAAGTTTGCCGCTTTTCCACAACTTTAAAAGAGCCCCTGCATTGCCCAGAGGAGTTTCTTCTATATAATATTCTATCTCCACGCCAAAGGGCCTGCCTGTAGGGGGGGGAATCTTACTTCTGTCACCAAAATAATCCATAATCACGGAACTTAAATGGGAAACCGTAAGAAGGATATCCCGGAATCCCTGTTCCCGCAGACATTCAATCTCATGCTCCAGCACCGGCTTTCCCCCTATTTCTATCATAGGCTTTGGAATGTGGCCGGCCACCGGACGAATCCGTGTGCCGCGTCCGCCTGCCATAATAATTGTCTTCATATATTTTCTATGCTCCAAAAAATTGATCTTCCAGCATCAGACACCAGCAGTGGTAAATGGGCAGGTGGAGTTCCTGTACCATATAAGTCTCCACTTCTGGAACCTTCACCGCCACATCGGAAACTAGGGCCAGCTCACCGCCGTCGGCTCCCGTCAGCCCAATGACTTTAAGCCCCGCCGCCCTTGCCACTACAGTCTCACTCCCCATTAAATTCCTTCACCGCATCAATCATAGCCGCAATATTCTCCACAGGTGTTTTCGCCTGGATAATATGTACTGCGTTGTAAATAAACCCGCCTTCTTTCGCGAAAATTTCACATCTTCTCAGCACCTGATCCCGGACTTGCTGGGGCGTGCCAAAGGGCAGTTCTTTCTGGGTGTCCACCCCGCCGCCCCAGAAAGAGATATCCTTTCCAAACTCCTGTTTCAGCTCCTGGGGGTCCATATTGTCCGCGGAAGTCTGTACCGGGTTTAATGCGTCAAATCCGGATTCAATGAGCAGGGGAATCAGGGGGCGCACCGCTCCGCAGCAATGCTTTAATATTTTCCAGCTGGTGTTTTTGTGAATCCAGTCATTAGCCCTTTTATAATAGGGCATATAAACTTCCCGGAATACTTCCGGCGATACAAACAGGCTGTGCTGGTGGGACAGGTCCGTGGCACAGGTGAACGCCACTTCGATCATGTCCCCGCACACTTCATTGATCCTTCGCAGATTCTCAATGGCAATATCTGTCTGCCGGTCAAAAACTTCTTTTACAAAGTCTTCTCTGAGAAGGGGAGACATATACCACTCTGTATAGTCGCGGATTCCTTTGGGATGTTTCATTCCCACTCCAGGTATATCAGCCGCATCTCCCAGTCCCATTCCCGGCGCCGCCAGCACCACGGCCCGCCCCTGGCGGCAGCCTTCTTCTGCCTGGGCTTTGATGTACTGGAGGTTATCGTCGTCCAGGACTTTCCACTCCTCGATCTGGTCCTCCACCCGCAGGTCTTCTTCCTCAAACGGCTCCTGCCGGATAATCGCGTCAAAGTACACCGACTGGGCAGGCATATGGCCGGACGCAGGGGCGGTTAAATCCCCCTGGGGATGCACATAATAGCCCCCTCTGCCATCCGGCTGGGGATTGAACCCTTCCGGCACCAGAATGGTCTGTCCGTCCGGATTCACCCACTCTTTGACCTTATCTCTGGGGAATCCAAACATAGACCCATTGGGGTATGCCGCCGCACAGTCCACTCCCATGGCGTCTGCCAGGTCTTCCTCGATGATGCCGGCCATGGTGTACACATCCACCACCTCCACCGGGCGCTTTTTAAGACCATAATAATCCCGCAGCTGGGCAATGCAGCTCACATGCATGGTAGAATCGTTGGTACCCCCAAAGTCTACCGCCATTTTATCTGGTTCTTTATGATTTAACGATGTTTTTACTCTCTCTCTGCCTGTCATTTTATTCTCCTTTCCTGCCTGAACCCTATTCCCAGGTACTCATATCTCTTAACGTATCGCCGAATGTATCTACGTTGTCTTTATTTACAAACACAGTTCCGGAATCGTTGATCTTATTTTCCGGTTCTTTCCCTTCTGTCTGGTATTCCACAATCCATTTGGCAGCCTGATATCCCATGCGGTAGTAATTCTGGCTCATGGTTCCATACACTTTGCCTTCCCGGATGAGATCCAGAATCTCCGCCGTGTCGTCAATGGACATAATGGTGAGTTTATCGGCAATCCCCATTTCACCGGCCACCTGGGCGGCCCCCACTGCGCCTGCCGGGGATACATTGGCACACACATTCACCTCCGGATAGGTGGTGTACAGATTCTGCCATAAGTCCACAGAGGTCTGTAAATCGTCGTTATTTTCCTCCAGGGTCAGCTCCTGATAACCATCCACACTTTCGAATACACTTTTATAGCCGTTTGTGGTGTCAATCACAGAGGAATTGGTGATGGTGCTGCCCACATATATCACCTGCGGTTTCTCATCTCCCAGTCTCCCCATGACTTCCTCTGCCGCCATGGCCCCCAGAGTCTCTCCATCCGTGCCGATGTAAGCAAAATACGGTGCTTCCATATCACTTCCCGCATTGACCAGCACCACAGGTATCCCCGCTTCATCTGCCTGATTCATCACATTAACCATGGCTTCCGGATTCAGCCCGCAGGTGATAATTCCGTCTGCGCCTTCTGCAATGGCGATCTCAATCTGCTTGATCATGGAATCCACATCAATGTTTGCAGGTCCCACCCAGTCTCCGGCAAATCCCATGTCCTTGGCCGCCGCGTCAAATCCCTCTTTGGAAACCAGCCATACATCGCTGGCCAGAAGCGGCGTTACATAGACAATATGCAGGTCTTCGGCATTTTTCTTCTCCTTTTGTTCCACCTTATCGGAACCGCTTTCTGATGACGATGAACTGCCTGCCGATTCATCCATAGATCTGCACCCTCCCAGAGCCGATACTGCCAGCACCAGAATCAATAACATTCCCCATACTCTTTTTTTCATAGACTTTCTCCTTTACTTGATACATATTCTAAAGCTGCTGCTTCCATCAATGTCTGTTCATTGATTTCATCCTTCTGGAATTCTCCTGCCTTCACACCGTCCCGCAAGACAACGAACCGGTGGCACAGAGCGATTAATTCCGGCATTTCCGACGAAATTACCACAATACTCAAATCGTTTTTTGCAAGTTCCTGTATGATTTTATAGATCTCGGCTTTTGCCCCCACATCAATGCCCCTGGTGGGTTCATCCAGAAACAGGACTTTCATATTAGCAGCCAGGGCCCTGGAAATAATTACTTTCTGCTGATTACCGCCGGATAATGTGGTGATGGCCGTTTCTGGCCCCGGAGCTTTGATTTTCAGATATTTGAAAAATCTGTCAACCACTTTCATCTCCTCTTTTCTCTGGATAAACCAGTGTCTGGAGATTTTATCCATAATGGACAGGGTCATGTTTTCCCTGATTGTCATGGTGCCCACATAGCCGTCCTGCTTTCTATCCTCGCTGACCATAAAAAACCCGTTTTGGATGGCCTCCCTGGGGTCTTTGTTGGCACATATTCTCCCTTCCATATAGATTTCTCCGGAACTTCTGGGCAAGGCCCCGTATACGGCCCGCAGCAGCTCGCTTCTCCCGGAGCCCACCAGCCCGGCCAGACCCAGAATTTCCCCTTTCTTCACCTCAAACGATACACCTTCTATGATATTCTTATTTGGTGCAGACGGATGGGGAACCACCAGATTTTCCACTCGGAATATTACCTCCCCAAATGTCCGCTCTGATTCCGGATGAAAGGCTTCCATCTCTTTTCCTATCATATCCGCAATTACCCGGCCTGGGACGATCTCCTCCCTTTGATACCGCGAAACCACGCATCCGTTTCTCATCACCACCACCCTGTCAGAAATATTGAAAACTTCTTCCAGTTTGTGGGAAATGTAAATGCAGGAGATTCCCTCCGTCTTCAGACGTTTTATGATTTTCATCAGATGGTGGGTTTCCTCCAGAGTCAAAGCCGCCGTGGGCTCGTCCAGAATGAGAATACTGGGATTGGAAACCAGCGTTCTGGCAATGCACACCAGCTGCTGCATACTGGCATTCAGGCTTCTCATTTTTACGTCCAAATCCATCTTTACATGGAGCATCCCGAGGGCCCGCCCTGCTTCCTCTTTTAGCTTTTTCCAGTCAATGAGCCCGTTTCTCTTCTTTGGCCAGTGTCCCAGCATCACATTTTCCGCCGCTGTCATATCCAGCTGGATATTCAGTTCCTGGGGAATCATGCCGATCCCACATTTTTCTGCTTCCAGAGCACTGGAAATCTCCACTGGTCTGCCGTCCACTTCCACCGTCCCCGCGTAACTGCCATAAGGATATGTGCCGCTTAAGATTTTCATCAGCGTGGACTTTCCCGCTCCGTTTTCCCCTACCAGGGAGAGAACTTCTCCTTCTTCCAGCGTCAGTGACACCGAGTCCAGCGCTTTCACACCGGGAAAAACTTTTGTCACTTCTTTTACACACAGTCTTGGCCTGCCCATACCATCACCCCGCTTTCTAAGATGTTTCCTGCTTGTCTTCCATGGTTCTCACATCTGCCCGCATGGCACGGCGGCGTTTGTATTGATCCAGTACCACAGCGCCGATCAATATGAGCCCTATGACCACTTTCTGCCAGTAGACAGAGACTTTCATAAGGGTCATGCTGTTCTCCAGCACATTCATAAACACAGCTCCGATGGCAGTCCCAAAAATCGTACCGCTGCCGCCGTTGGCACTGGTTCCTCCTATAATCACCGCCGCGATTACAGTCATCTCAAAACCTTCCCCTGAGCTGGCCTGTCCGCTTCCCAGCCGGGCCGCCATCATCACACCGGTAAATGCCGCGCAGATTCCAGTAATCACATAGGCGGCGATGCTGGTGCTTTTTATCCGGATACCGGACAGCCGGGCAGCCTCAATGTTTCCCCCCACCGCATATATTGACCGCCCGAAGGTAGTTTTCGATAAGACCACGTGTGCCGCTGCAGCCAGAAGAAAACTGACGGCCACAATCATGGGAATGTCCAGAAATGTGGTCTGCTCCAGGGCCTGAAAACTCTTTGGCAATGGATAGACTGCCACGCCTTTGGTGAGTATATACACAACTCCCCGCCCGGCATACATGGTGCCCAGTGTCACAATCAGCGGGGGAATCTGCAGCTGTATAATGGTCAGCCCGTTAAACAGACCTACGGCGCATCCTGCCCCGCACCCTAGCAGTACAGCCAGCGGCACGGGAAGCCCCGCTTTCGCCGCAATAGCCGACACGGTGCTGCCCAGTGCCAGCGTAGACCCCACGGAAATGTCCAGCCCGCCGCTGATAAACACAAGCGTCATTCCCAGCGCCGTAATCAGCGTGAATCCCGATGACCTGAGTACATTAAAAATATTGCTTTTCGAGATAAATGCAGAATTGATGCCAATCACAATGACCACAAACACAATGGTGGCAATCAGCACACCGCTCTCCTGCATTTTCCAGAACCTGGACAGCGGATTCTTTTTCCTTTCCTTCATAAATTCCCTACCTCCCTGCTGTTTTTGAGTGCCTTCGAAAATCCCCTGCACCCGTTGTGGAATTTTCCTTATCATAACATGCCCATTTTTAGAATACATCGGGAATATTTCTATAAAAATATTGAAATCTTATTATTTCGAGAATATAATAGAGAATGTACCAGAAAAATTTTGAAATAAATGACTTTAATGTGAACAGTTGACTTTCATTTGTTATGATATCTACACAGACAAGAGATGTCAGTTTAGGAGGTTTTTCATGATCAGCAATTCCCGCATGGTTCCCGGTGTTCTTCCCATCTCTTACGAACGGGCCCACACCCCTACCCAGACTGCCCGGGAGCTTTTTCTATATGTGGAATACATCGGTCATTCCCACTGCTCCCCTGAGTATTCGGTCATACGCCAGAAATACTGCCATTATCTTCTCATGTACATTTTAAGCGGAAAAGTGGTCTTCTCCACTGAGGGACAGATCTACGAGGCTGAAGCGGGACAGGCTTTTCTCATTGAAACACAAAAGCCCCATCTCTATGGGGCCATCGGCAGTCTGGAAATTCTGTGGATTCATTTTAACGGAAAAAATTTCCAGCCATTCTTTTCTCATCTGGTGTCAGTAAATCACGATCAGTATGTGTTCGATCTCCAGAATAATACGGAATTTCTCCCAAAACTGCAGAATCTGATCCACTCTTACTCTGGCAGCAATCAGTATCCGGAGATTATTGTCTCGGCAAAACTATATGAAATTCTGGGGCTTCTTCTGGTGAAAGGCGGGAGCACTGATGCCAGCTCTATGGACCAGATTGTGCGCTATATCAACCTGCACTATCCGGAAAACCTGACTCTGGAACATCTGGCCCGCAAGGCTAATCTGAGCATTTCCCGTTTCTGTTCCCTGTTCAAAAAAGAAACCGGCTACTCACCCCACCAGTATATTATCCACACCAGACTCCACACCTCAAGGCAGTATCTGACCAGTACTACCCATTCCATTGAATATATTGCCGAGCACATGGGATTTGCAGATTCCTCCTCGTATATTGCCGCATTCCGGAAAAAATATAAGATTACACCACACCAGCTGCGTATTCAGCTGAATTCTACAGAAATTACCCACTGAGTTATGGATATTTGATAGATTCTCCGCGGAGATTTTGTGTAATCAATACATTTTCCCAGCGGAGATTCTGCCCAATCTATACATTTTCTCGATTGACTTTATGCGGCACGGGAAATCATCCCCCGCATCCGGATGGTGTGGGCCTTCTGGCTGTCGCTGGGGATCTGGATGCCAGAACAATCCTGAATGGTAATGACATTTTTACTGAATTTAAAGGAGCTTTGACCGAACAGTATGTCTGCCAGCAGATCATCTCAGAGCTATCCGCCGTTCCCTATTATTGGTCGGCAGAATCATCTTCCGCAGTCTGTGAAAAAACCTGATAGGTTCAGAGGGACCCCTCTGAACCTATCTCATCCTTCCAACTCCATTACTGCCCGCTCAAACTCAAAAAATATGTCAATATACACATCCGTGATCACTTTACAGTACTCCTTGATCACCATACCGTCATAATCATGGGACAGTTCATTGCGTACTTTCAGCATCTCCATCCACTTCTGATCCGCAATCATCCCTGCTTTAAATGCCTGCTTCAGCACCTCTTTCGGTGAACCGGTTACAAAATTTATGATTGCGTAGCGCTGAATCAGGATATCTTTCATAATCTTCCAGGCCAGTTCAAACGTTATGCTGAACTTGGCTGCAGTTCCGCTTAAAACAAAAGAATCTTTCATGTCTCTTCTTTTTGCTTCTTCCAGACTGTACAGTGACTGTTGAAAGCTATGAAATCTTTTCATATATTTTTCTTCCATATAAGACCACATCCTCCAATAAATTTTGATTCCTGACCGTATCCAGATTTAACAAATCTATGGTATATAATGTGTCGATTTCCTCCACAGCTTCCTCCAAATGTTCAAACTCTTTTACCCCAGCCGCTGCAATGTCAATGTCACTTCGCTCCACATTTGTCCCTTTCGCCCTTGACCCGTATAAATACACTTTCTCTGCTGAAAGTTCTCTGCAGATTTCAATGATTTTTTGAAGCACATCATCTACTGACATATTTTTTCTCCTTATCCGCCGCCATGCTCCCACATATATTTCCGGTTTCATCCCCACCGGCAGTTTCTTAGAACGTGTCTGAAAATTCATTCACGGCAGCTACACGCTTCCTTTGCGTCCAATCTGGCCAGGCCGGTCCAGATCCATCAGCTCCCATTCCTCTGAAACCTCAAAGAACACCGCCTGTTCCAGATGCCTCTCCAAAACCTTACGTCCCCCCTGATCCCCCTCTAATCTCTCTAATTCTGGAAAATATTTCCTGGAAAACCAGGCGGGATTTCCTCTTTCACCTCTGCAGACCACGCAGCCAAGTTCTGCCCTGCTTTTCTCCATGGTGATCAGAAAGTTCTCCGCCGTCTCCTCCTTTAGACAGGGCTGGTCTGCCACAAAGCACCCGCACGCCTCTGAGCCCCCCGCCTGCGCAATGCCTGCCCGGATGGAATAAGACGCCCCCCTGGGGCTGTCAAAAGACATTACTGGACGGATACGCCCATTTAAGGCAGGAGCCATCTCACGTACCTGCCTGGCAATCTGGGGATACTGAGTGACCACAAGGATTTCCCATTCCTGATGCCGGAATGCAGTGGAAACCAGCCTGTCCAGCAGATGTCGGTACAAAGGTTTCCCTTCCCATGGATATAACAGCTTATTTGTGCCAAACCGGCGGCTGTTGCCAGCCGCCAGATAGATCAGACTTATTCTCATTTTTCCAAAAGCCCCATGACAATTTTCTCGCTGGTAATGGGCAATTCATGAAACCACAGCCCAGTGGCATTGGCAATGGCATGGGCGATGGCGGGAGCCGGGGTGTTAATTACCACCTCCCCGATGGATTTAGCTCCGAAAGGCCCTGTGGGCTCATAGCTGCTCTGAAAATCCACCCGCAGTTTTCCCATATCCAGACGGGAAGGGATCTTATACTGCATCAGTGAATTGTTCCGCAGTTTTCCTTTGCTGTTATATTGAATGTCCTCATATAATGTCATCCCGATACCCTGGGCCAGACCACCCTCGGTCTGTACCCTGGCCAGGTTGGGATTGATCACCGTTCCGCAGTCCACCACTGCCGCATAGTCCAGAATCTCCACATGTCCAGTCTCTTTATCCAGCTCGATCTCCACAGCCCCTGCCATAAAGGGAGGCGGCGAAACCGGGGAACTGTGGCTTTTCGTCACCTGAAGGGCATGATTGCTGTCACACATGGAGGCCAGGCCGATCTGCTCCAGGGTAACTGTCCTGCCATTGTTTTGATTCACTGCTCTGCTCCCATCAAACTTCAGTTCATTTGTTCTGCATTCCAGCATCCTGGCCGCCTGTTTCCGAATCCTGTGCACAAGGCTGACACACGCGCGCTGTACTGCCTTTCCCGTAATGTATGTGGTGCTGGATGCATAAGAACCTGTATCGTAGGGTGAGGTGTCTGTATCAGCCCCGGACACTGCCACATCTTCCACTGGGCACATGAGGCTCTCTGCCGCCATCTGTGCCAGAATGGTATCGCACCCGGTTCCCATATCCGCCGCGGCAATGGACAGCAGATACGTCCCGTCTTCGTTTAATTTCACCGTGGCAGAGCCCACGTCCACATGGGAAATACAGGACCCCTGCATACCCATGGCGATGCCCACACTCCGCACTTTTCCATTTCCCATATCCCGGCAGGGATACTTATCTTTCCAGCCGATCATATCCGCGGTCAGAACCAGACATCTGTCCAGTGCGCAGCTGTTGGTCTCCTCTCCATAGTAAGCCGGCATCACCTGGCCTTCCCGTACCATGTTTTTCATGCGCAGTTCCACAGGGTCCATATGCAGTTTCTGAGCCAGCTGGTTCACTGCGGATTCCACTGCAAAGATTCCCTGGGTAGCTCCATATCCCCGGTAAGCCCCTGAAGACATCCGGTTGGTATACACCACATCGTATACAAAACGATAGGCATCCAAAGAGCCGTAAAGGGGGATGGACTTATGCCCTGACAGCCCCACCGTTGTGGGACCATGCTCCCCGTAAGCCCCGGTATTGGACAGGGTGTACACATCTATGGCCCGGATACGGCCTGTCCGGTCCGCTCCTATTGTTACGGAAACTTCCATCTCATGCCTGGGAGATGACGCCGTCTGGGTTTCTTTCCGGCTAAACACTATTTTGGAGGGCTTCCCTGTCTTCCAGGTAACAAACGCCGGGTAGATCTCTGATACCGAGGTCTGTTTTGCCCCGAATCCCCCTCCGATTCTGGGCTTGGAAACCCGGATTTCCGCCTTGGGAATTCCCAGGGCAGTGGAAAGGATTCTCCGCACATGATACACGATCTGTGTGGAACTCACCACATTTAAGCGTCCATACGTATCCAGGTAACAAAACGTACAAAACGGCTCCATCATGGTCTGTTGAACAGCTTTTACATGATAGGTGCCCTGGACTGTCACATCACACTCTGCCAAAACCGCGTCCACATTTCCGTCACAGCTCTCCCCTGAGGCACATAGATTTCTCTTTTGATTGGCTCCCACCGGACAGAGCGACTTCCAGCTGTCTTCCGGATGAACCAGAACCGGATTGTCCTTTGCCTGGTGAAAATCGAGAACCGCCGGCAGAACCTCATATTTTACTTTTATTTTTTTCAGAGCACGGTCCACACACGCCTCTGAATCCCCAGCCGCGATCACCACAGGGTCCCCCACATGCCGCAGATGCCTGTCCAGAATCAGCCGGTCACAGGGGCTGGGTTCCGGATAAGTCTGCCCTGCCAGGGTAAACCGCTCCTGAGGCACATCTTCCCAGGTGTAGATGGCTTCAATACCCTCTATCTGTTCAGCGGCAGACTTATCCACCTCCAAAACCCGGGCATTGGCATGGGGACTGCGCAGAATTTTCACGATCAGACAGTCTTTTGGCGCCAGATCGTCTGTATACACCGGCTTCCCGGCTGTCAATGCCTGTGCATCTTTCTTCCTAATGGGTTTCCCTACTGAGCGCATACGGCACCTCCCCTTTCTTTGTATTCCAAATACGCCCGGAAAGCCCGAAGCTGCCCCTCATAACCAGAACAGCGGCATAGATTCCCAGCAAGATACTCTTTGATTTCTTCATCAGACGGCTGAGGATTTTCCCGGAAAAGGGCAATGGCGTTCATAATCATTCCCGGATTGCAGAATCCGCACTGCTCTGCCCCCTGGTCTGCGATAAATTCCCCCAGCTCCCGCGCTTCCTCCTGAAGCCCCTCCAGCGTGTCCACGGTATGTCCGTGCGCCCTGGCCGCCAGAACCGAACAGGAGAGCACAGGCTTTTCGTCCAGAAATACGGTGCACAGGCCGCAGTTTGCGGTCTCGCAGCCCCGTTTTACACTGTAACATCTGTGATTTCTCAGGAAATCAATCAGAAGCAGATCCGGTGCAATCTCCTCTGTGACTTTCTTACCATTTAAAGTCAGGCTAATCTGTATCTTAGTCATCCTTCCTCCTCCTGCATCTTCTGAAGCCTTAATAATCCTCTTTTGGTCAGCACACACGCCAGATGGCTGCGGTACTGGGCACTGGCCCGCATATTGCTCCCCATGGGAATTTTTCCTGCCAGTTCCTCTGCCAATTTTTCCATTTCCTCCGGGGTGCAGGCACTGTGGTCCAAGCGCTCTTTCCACTCATCAGGGATAGCAGCACATATTGCCCGCCCCGGCCTGGCCCCCACTGCCACACGGGCTCCCCGGCTGCCGCTGGAAACTGCTATGGCCAGCACAGGAAAATCGGTTCTGGTGTTCCGGTGGGACAGATATACCTGTCTGCCAGGGGTCTTTTTCACAATGACTCTCACCAGAATATCCCGGTCCCCCCGGGGCCTGTCTGCAAATTCTTCCAGAGACATGACTCCTGCCCCATAGAGCTCCACATAGGTATCCAGGGCCAAGAAACAGGTCAATACATCGGAAAATCCAAACCGCCCGAACAGACTTCCGCCTATGGTGGCCAGATTCCGAAACTGTACGCCCACAATATTTTTCACACTCTCCCGGACAATGCCGCAGCTGACACGCTCCAGAAGCTCACTGGTCTCCAGCTGGCGCAGAGTTACCATACACCCAATCCGGATTTCATCTTCTGTCTCCTCAATCTGGTCCAGCCCCAGACCGGACAGGTCAATGGCTGTGCCGATTCTGGCATTGCTCATTTTCATCCAGAGCATGCCCCCCAAAATGCGGCTGCTGCGCTTTTGATTCAGCTCATAAGCCTGGCTGAGGCTCTCTGCCCTGACGTATTCTTTTATCTTTAACATGGTATCCGCTCCTTAAATTACTACTTCCAATATCTCTTTACTCCCACAGGTTACTTCTCTTATTCCTGCCTGTTTTCTCTTTTTGTTAAAACAAAAACTCAGCAGATATCCCTTTTCAAGATGATAATGCTCCAAGTATTCTGAAAGCTGCTTTTCCCCCGCCTTATTGTATTCCTGTCCGTGCCATATTTTTATTTCAATTACATACTGCCTGCCTCCATAGTCCACAATGATATCTGTTCTGGTCTTATCCCGGGTCTCTGCCTCCACATAAAAGTTACCCTTCCCATTAATGATGGGCTTTAAATAGATCAAAAATATTTTTCTTCCATACTCCTCTGTAAATTTCTCATACTCCCGCCGATACAAAGATGTATAATACTCGTAAAATTTCCGCATCACCAGATCCATGTCCAGCCTGCCCTCTTTGATAAACTGATTTTTGCTGGGAATGGCGTCATTTGTATCTGTATTTTTTGACAGTTCCTCCGAAATAAAGTAATTATACAACTGTGTCTCAAATATACGGGTGGATATCACTGCCACTCCTGCCTGCTCACTGATAAATCCCAGCATTTTTCCCATATTCATTGCTTTGTTATACTCATGATAAGGGTATTCTCTTCCTCTGAAGAGGATATTTTGCAGCATACTGCTCAAATCGGGATATTCCTCCACCTTTTTGATCATATCGTCGTATAACGTGTTGGGGCCTTTCACCAGTTCTTTAACGGCTTCCTGGAGTCCCCTCTGCGTCCATGCAGACTTTTCATCTGGAAATCCTTCTCTGCCTTGAATTTTTTCATCCAACAGTTTACACAGATAAGATACCAGAAACGGATATCCGGAAGTGTAGTCGAAAATCAGCTCTGCCATAGCAGTGATATCCATCCCCGTCTGCTTATCCTGTTCATATTCCAGCAGCATCCCTTCGATACCCTCCGCTGAAAATCCCATGTCCACCTGAAATTCGGCCGCGATATTCCAGGGACTATTGTAATGGACGCTGCTTCCCGGGCGCAGTTTCCTCTGCAGATTTTTTACATCGTAAATTCCCGCTAAAATAACATTTTTAAAGGTATCATCCCGCCCGGTGCTCCTTTTCAAATACTTTTCCCGGAGCAGTCCGAGAAAGCTTAAAAAAACCTGATTGTCTGCCGCCTGGTCCACTTCGTCCACCATGAGAATCACTTCTCTTTTGCTGGCTGCGCAGAATTCTGTGATCTTTTCGCTGAGGCTGTCCAGTGGGAGCTCTGGTGTAATGGGACGGTTCCAGATTGCGGTCAGTTCTTTGGGAACCCCGCTTCTGGATAATACACGGGAAATTTTGCTGATAATCCCCTGCACCATCGTATGGAGTGAGGTAAAGCAGTCGTCTGCGGCCTCAAAGCTGATATCCAGCACCAGGTATTCTGTGAGACGGTTGTACAGCAGTTCCAGTGTTGTGGATTTCCCGTACTGTCTGGCCCGGTTGATTGTAAAATATTCATTACACTCAATATAATCTTGGATGATTTCATTGATTTTATCGCTGGTGTCTACCATGTAGTGCAGCTGGGGTATACAGATTCCTGTAATGTTGAATTTTTTCTGTTTTGCCATAACACCTCATAAGTTCGGTTATTTCTTTGTTATTTCTTTACTATTCCTCTGTTATTCCCAATTGCCTTTATTATACATGGTAATGCCTCCAGATACAATAAAACATTTATTCATGAATTGCTTTTCAAAAGAAAAGGGTGTCCCCTGCAGTACGGAACACCCTTTTTCCCACATCCTATTCACCTTTCAAAGCCACAACCTCAATCTCCACCAGCGCCCCCTGGGGAAGAGCTGCCACCTGGACTGCTGATCTGGCTGGATAGCTGCCCTCGCTGAAGTACCCCTTGTATACTTCATTCATCTTTGTAAAGTCCCCCATATCTTTTAAGAAAACTGTAGTCTTCACCACATGGTCCATGGTACATCCTGCGGATGCCAGAACTGCCTTTACATTCTCCAGTGATTGTTTTGTCTGCCCTTCAATATCTGATGCTGTAATCTTTCCTTCTGCCGGACAGATGGGAATCTGCCCTGAGAGAAACATGAGATTTCCTATGTCAATCCCCTGTGAATAAGGACCGATTGCCTGGGGTGCTTTTTCTGTGCTCAACACTGTCTTCATATGGTTACCTCCGATAAAAACATTTTTATTGTAATAATAATTTATCACAACTTCGAAGATATGTCAAGTTTTCTTCCGGAGCCTTGCAAAACAAATTATGAAAAAGATGATTCCATATACAGTGGTAATGGGCGTGGCCATTCCGATGAGGAACAGCGAAGCATTGGGCAGCCTGGACATGATTATGGATACGGGGATACGAATGCAGAAGGCCGAAGTGATTCCCTGAACCATCACCGGAATGCTGTTCCCGCACCCATTAAAATAACCGATACTGGAAAACAGCGCGCAAGTCAGGATGCAGTCAGCTGAAAAGCCCCTCAGATAATCTGCGCTCTGCACAATGACTTCAGGGTCACTGGTAAACAGCGAGGACAGCTGGGCACCGCCGAAAAATCCTCCGCAGAATATGACGATTCCCACTGCGCCCCCGGTTATCATGGCAGTAAACAGACCCTGCTTCGCCCGCTCTCTTTTTCCTGCTCCCATATTCTGGGCCACAAAGGCTGAGACACTCTGCATCACGGAAGAAGGCACCAGCATCACAAAGCTTACAATCTTCTGGGCCACTCCATATCCGGCTGACGGCATCAGCCCCATATGATTAATAATGGAGTTGATCACCAAAAAGGAAATCTGCACCATGGCCTCCTGCAGGGCAATGGGAACGCCTACATTCAAGATTTTCTTAAGCTCCCCGCCGTAGATCCTGCACTGTTTCCTGGTAAACGATACCGGAAGGCTCTGTCTGCGAAGCACAAACATAGAGCAGATCACAGAGACAAACTGTGCCCCCACTGTGGCAATTGCCGCGCCGGCCACATCCATATGCAGTGCCCCCACCAGCAGAAGATCACCCGCAATATTCACCACACAGGCAATCCCTACAAAAATGAAGGGAAGATTGGCATTGCCCACGCCTCTGAGCACACCGCTGATCACATTGTAGGCAATAATAACCAGAATACCCCCGGAACAAATCCGGATATATAGAATGGTTTTTGCCACAGATTCTTCCGGAACCTGCAGAATACCCACGATATTTCCTGCAAACACTTCCAGCAGAACCGTCAGCACAATACCTAAAACTGCAAACAATACGATGGTTGTCCCCACGGCGTCGCCGGCTGCCTTTGGTTTCTTTTCTCCTATATGCTGGCCGATCATTACCGTAGATCCCATAGCCAGACTGACAATGACAAACGTCACCATCTGCATAAATGCACTTCCTGTGCCAACGGCGGAAATGCTGGACGCGTCTCCGAAACGCCCCACCACCAGCAAATCCACAGCCCCATAAGCGGCTTGAAGGATCAGTGCCCCCAATACCGGTACCGCAAACCGAATCAGAGATTGGAACACCGACCCTTCCAAAAATGTATTTTCTTTTTTATCACTCATTTTACCAGTTATTCCTTATTTTATAATATTAGAGCGCCTGCCCGCCACTTGCCTGACAGCCATAGGCGGCGGGCAGGCGCGGCGCGTTTTCATCAATAATCAATAGGACATTGCCATATGCTCGTTTTCTGCCCATATGGTCTCAAAATACTCCCGGTCAATTTTTTCCTCTTCCCCAGTCCATGGGTCATTGTAATAAAGAGACTCCCTGTCGTATCCGGTCAACGCTATGGTATGGGACCCAAAACCATCCAATCTGGTCACCCATACCACCACCAGCCGTTTGTCCCTTAACTTATCTTCCAGCTGTTCATAACTGCACCCTGTCATATTTACATAACTTCCCAAATATTCCTGGGTCATATCTTCCAGCCCGCCTGGAAATACCACCAGACTTCCACCCTCAGACGCGTAGGGGCTTCCCACAAATCCCTGATTCGGGTCTGAGCTTGTGGGCATCTCGTCCGCAGCCTCCGTTTTACTGATTGTAATGCCGGCATAATTGGCCATCATAGTCCAGGAGGTAATTTCACAGCCCGTGGGCAGTTCCGGCCTTTGGCAGACAGGTTCGGTCAGATTTTTCACAAAATAAATCTCACCGGTATCCTTTTTTGCTTTGTACTGCACTGTGTCCACCTGAAATGATCCTGTTTTTAATCGTCCGTCTTCATCATAAAAAACATTCACTCTAGACCCTTTTGTCTCCCGTGTCACAAATCCAGTCTGCATCACGCCGTCTGTCCCAAAACAATAGGACTGGTTTTTAATCTTCTTCTCTCCTGTTACCATATTGCCATCTGCGTCAAAATAATACTTTTTGCCATTTGATTTCAAAAAACCTGTATGTACTTTCCCATCCTCGTAATACCGGATCTGACCATTCTCCTGATGGAATCCGTTTTTGGCCCCATTGAAAATCTTTAAGCCGGCTTCTTCTGTTCCCACGCCAGCTTCTGCAAGTATACTTCTGGGAACCTCAGCTGGTTTTGCTTTCAAAGCTTCGTGATGTTCCAGCACAGCCGCCCCCACCCTGCCTGTACTCATCAAACATGCCATGAAAAACAACATTCCTATTTTTTTCATACACACCCCTCATCTGCCCTGGAGCAAACAGCGAATACGTATTTTACAAAAAGACGCCGCCCGAGCAGGACATTTTACTCATCATTCGCCTGCTGCTCTGGCGGCACTCTCTGTTTCTCCTATTCTGTCAACAGATACACATCTGTATAATACATGCCTTTGGAAGATGCTTCTTCGTGGCTGGCCACATAGATGTCAATACAGTTCTTTTTAATGGCGCCGCCGCAGTCCTCTGCCACATATACCTGTCCATTAATTACGATTTCTGTACCGTAAGGAATCTGTTTCGGCTCTACAGCTATGGTCCTGTTTGTTACAGGGGGCACGCCGCTGGCAGTAGAATTCATTCCGGAATATGGACCACAGCAGATACTGCAGGCACAGTAATGGGTGATCCGGAATTCGCCCAAAGGTTTCAATTTTGCCGTGGAAGATACACTGACCGCTTCGCCCTCATTGACAATGATTGCATTTGCCGCCGCTGTGGCGTCCTGAAGATTCTCAGTAGCCGCCTTTGCCCATATGCTTTCAGAGGCAGTATCTGCGGAGGGTTCTATCAGCGCTTCGCCCTCAATCATCTCCTCCTCCAGCTGGTCTTCTTCCTGGTTTTCCAAGTCATCTGATTTCTTTTTTTCTTTTGCCTTGGACTTTTCTTCTTTCAGCTCAGTCATCACATCATTTTGAAGAAAGCCTTTGATTTTTTTACCTGAATCGTCAGTATAAGTAATCTGGCTCCAGTTATCACTGCACATTCCCGTACAGGTGACCACATCATCCACGGAAACTTCTCCCACACTCAGTCCGTCCCTGGTGCCGGGAAAGTTCAGAACCTGGGAATCTTGTACAACAACCAGCTTTTCATTCATCTTGGTGATCAGCTGCTTGCTGGAAAGATAGTAGGACTCTGCGTATCCATAAACTTTTTTGCCCTTTACCGTAAGTACCAGCTTACTCCAGCCGTTGTCACACAGCCCCACTCTGTCTGCCGGCTCACCAAAGGAAAGCTTCTGCATAATCTTTGCGTCTGCATTGGGATGCTCCCGTATTTTTAGAGATGCATGGGAACTATACACTTTTCCAGCTGACACTACCATCTTTCCTTTGTTCCCTTTTCCATCCTCAAAATACTGTATCACAGCCGGCGTACCTTTTGCTTCTATCTTATTGACAGCGGCCTTGTAATCCAGTGTAGAGGCCATAACATCTGCAGATATCCCTGCCGTCAGAGAAAAGGACAACATAATTGCTATGAATCGTCTCATACTTCTCCTTTCCGTTATCAAGCATGTCTTTTGCCGCGAACACGCTCCGGCTTTACTCCTCCTCAGAAGAAGTTTCTTCGGAAGGTGCCTCATCTTTGTCTTCTTGCAAATCTTCAGTTACATTCCCATCGTCTTCAGCCACATCATTTTCAGATACATTATTTTCGGAAATATCATTTGCAGATACGTCTTCTCCTGTTTCTTCTGTTTCAGCCTCCGCCTCATCTGCCTCCTCCATCTTCATGGTAAATTTCAGATTAGAGGTCACTTTCAATGACTTCAGGACTTTCTTGTCCACCTGGATATCCGCGTCATCTTTCCACTCTTCTGTTGTCTTTTCATATAAATCCTGTTTCCGCTGGTCCACAATGGACTCTTTTTCACTCTCCGTTGCCTCTTCATCAAAGGCTTTATCCAGTCTTACCACATAATACGCGTCTTCCCCTTCTATCAGCTCCCCGGCAATCTCGCCGTCTGAAAGCTTTCCCGCGGCGTCCTGTACAGCCTGGGGAACCGTATCAGAAACAGAACTGTCATCCTCATCATCCTCTTTTTCCGAGGGATTTGTGGTAAAATGCGTTTCAACAGCACTGAGATTCTCATCCACATCCTTGGCAATGGCATCCATGTCCGCGTCTGCTGTTGCCAGAACTTCGTCCAAAATCTTCTGTGCCTTTTCCTCAGGGCTGCTTTCCTCCTCCTTTTCAGCATCCTCATTGGCCGATTCTGACACTTCCTCCCCGCTTTCCTCTGATTCTTCTGCGGTGCTTACCTCCACATAAGTCACAGATGTCTGCTGGGCTTCCTCATCGCTCACCTCTGTGTCCACATCTTTTACAATGGGATCAAACATTTTCTTTTCATAGGTCTGAAGTTCCAGCACCGTTTCCATATCACTCTGGGTTACTCCCAAGTCAGCCAATGTTTCTTCTGAGTTAGCTGCTATGAAGTTCTCAGCCGCCTCTGTAATCTTTTTCTGCTCTTTTTTCGTAATCTCCACATCATAGTCTCCGGATTTGGCCTTGAGCAGATACATGAGTTCCACCTGGTCCAGCACATCGCTTCGGGCCGATTCCCCGTAAGTTTCTCCCGAGTCCTCATCCATCACATTGTCCCACATTTTGGGATCCGCGCCGCCAAAGTACATCTCATACATAGCCATGGTCTGTGCCTGCTGATACCTGGTCAGAAAACTTACCACTCCCAGGGGTACAGCCTCCCCGTCCACCGTAACTACAGTTTTGGTTCCGTCTATTTTGCTGGAACAGCCAGTCAGCCCTGTCACCGCAAGAACGCCGGCCAGACAGCCCAGAGCAATTTTTTTACCTGTCAATTTCATAACTTCCTCCCATAAATTTATACTATCCTGCCATTACTGAGTATATACTTTTTTTTATCCAGAGGCAAGCGGATTTCTCAAAATATCATACATTTGACACATTCTGCCGCTTATTCTTCTATATAAACAACATCTCTCAAGTCCATCAAAAATTCTTCCACATCATTCACCTGTTTCTTTTCAACTGCCAGGACAAATCCTTTCTTATCCCCTTTTAAGATCTGAAGTTTTCTTCCATATTTTGTCCGGAGGCCATTAATGCCTTCATTGAGCTTCACCTGATGGAACATGATGACTTTCACTTCTTTTCCCCACTGTTTGACTTCTGTCACATAGACACTGTGGCCCAGTGCTTTCAGATAGGCAATCAGCAAAAGGTTCATTACCGTATGAGGCGGTTCCCCGAATCTGTCCATGAGTTCTTCCTGCATATCCTCATACTCTTCTTTATCCGAGATTCCCGCAATCCGCTTATAAAGATTTAATTTTTGGAATTCATTGGGAATGTAAGAATCTGGAATGTAAGCATTCATATTTAGATCAATGGTGGTCTCAAAGCTTTCCACGGTATGTATGCCTTTTGCTTCCTGCACCGCCTCGCTGAGCATTTTGCAGTACAAATCATACCCTACCGTAAGCATATGGCCATGCTGGTCTGCTCCCAGCAGATTGCCTGCGCCGCGGATTTCCAGGTCCCGCATGGCGATTTTAAAGCCGCTGCCAAGTTCTGTGTATTCCCGGATAGCAGCCAGGCGCTTCTCTGCCGTCTCTTTCAGAATGCTGTTCCTGCGGTACATCAAAAAGGCATAGGCCATCCGGTTGGAACGCCCGATTCTTCCCCTGAGCTGATAGAGCTGGGACAGTCCGTACCGGTCAGAATCATGGATAATCATGGTATTTACGTTGGAAATATCCAGTCCCGTTTCAATAATGGTGGTGGTCACCAGCACATCTACTTCTCCATTGATAAACCGGTACATAATTTTTTCCAGCTCTCTCTCATTCATCTGCCCATGGGCAAAATCCACCTGGGCATCTGGAACCAGTTTCCCGATCTTGCCCGCCATATCCACAATATCTTCCACCCGGTTATAGACATAATAAACCTGTCCTCCACGGTTCAGCTCCCGGTTTATGGCTTCCCGGACGGTTTCTTCATCGTATTCCATCACATAAGTCTGAATGGGAATCCGGTCCATGGGAGGTTCTTCCAGTACAGACATATCCCGGATACCGATAAGGCTCATATGGAGAGTCCTGGGAATTGGTGTGGCTGTCAGGGTGAGCACATCCACATTTTTCTTCAGCTGCTTGATTTTTTCCTTATGCCTCACTCCGAAACGCTGTTCTTCATCAATCACCAACAGCCCCAAGTCTTTAAATTCCACATCCTTTGACAGCAGGCGGTGGGTGCCGATGACCACGTCCACTCCTCCGTTTCTCAGTGCCTTCACAGTCTTATTCTGCTGGGCAGTTCCCCGGAAACGGCAGAGGAGATCCACATACACAGGAAAATCTTTCATTCTCTGGATAAACGTATTGTAATGCTGCTGGGCCAAAATTGTGGTGGGCACCAGATAAGCCACCTGTCTGCCCTCCTGAATTACCTTGAATGCCGCCCGCAGAGCAATCTCCGTCTTGCCATACCCCACGTCTCCGCAGATGAGCCGGTCCATGACTTTCGTGCTCTCCATATCCCGCTTGGTATCTTCAATGGCCTGCAGCTGGCCTTCTGTCTCCTCAAAGGGAAACATTTCCTCAAACTCTTTCTGCCATACCGTATCCGGACCATATACATAACCGTCTGTGGCCTGACGGGCCGCATACAATTCCACAAGGTCTTTTGCTATATTTTGTACAGCTCCCCGTACTTTATTCTTCGTTTTGCGCCATTCCGGATGTCCCAGCTTATTCAGCTTCACATGTCCGGCATCTGCTCCGGCATATTTCTGAAGCATATCCAGCTGCGTGGCCAGGATATAAAGATGACTGCCGCCCTGGTATTCCAGTTTGATATAATCTTTGGAAACCCTGTCCACTTCCACTTTCTCAATGCCCCGGTATATGGCAAGTCCATGATTTTCATGAACCACATAATCCCCGATGGAGAGTTCTGAAAAGTCCTGGATTCTCTGGCCGCTGTACTCCTGTTTCTTTTTTCTCTTTTTCTGCTTCTTCCCAAAAATGTCAGTTTCCGTAATCACTGCAAAGCGGACAAACGGGTACTCAAATCCTCGATGGGCATGTCCGTATGCCACCATAATCTCACCCTGAGCCAGCGTGCGGGACTGATCCTCGGAAAAAAAACTGTTCAAGCCTTTTTCCTGCAGGTCACCTGCAAGCCGCTGGGCCCGGGTCCGGGAACCGGAAAGAAGCACCACCCGGTATCCTTGTTTCTTCCATTCCTGTAAATCTTTCACCAGCAGCTCAAAACTATTGTTATAGGAATTGATAGATTTCACCATAAGATGATACTTCCCTATCATATTCCAGCCGGTCTGCCGGGGCTCTATGGCGCTCAAAGATATACAGCTGCGGCTGTTAAGCTGTGTGCACACCTGGGAAAAACTGCATAACAATTTCTCATGAAGATTTTCATACCCCTTTTCTTCACGATTACGCATACTGTTTTTAAATTCCTCTTCCAGCGCTTCTCCCTTTTCCACAATCCGGTTAGGTTCATCCAGCACAAAAAAAGTTTCCTCATCTGGAAAATAGTCCATAAAGGTGACCATGCCGTCTTCCCGGTATTTTTCTGCCGCCGGATAAATGGTAACCCTTTCCAGATTTTCCAGAGAGCGCTGGCTCTCCACATCGAAACTGCGGATGGAATCCACTTCATCCCCCCACAGCTCGATCCGCCAGGGATTTTCCTCTGTCAGCGGGAAAATATCAACAATACCGCCCCGTATGGAAAACTGGCCGGAGTTCTCCACCTGGCCTGTCCTCTCATAACCCAGGCTCACCAGATCTTTTCCCAGTTGTTCCAAATCCATGGGACTGTCGTTTTGAAAATGAAGACAGCTGTCCTCAATCTCCTGCAGCGGCCGGATACGTTCCATGCATCCCCCCACACTGGTGATCACAGTCACGTTCTTTTCCTCGAGAATTTTCCGGATTACCCGCATCCGCTGTTTGGTCAGGAGATTGCCCTGTATATCCGCATAATAAAACAACAAATCTTTTGCCGGATACAAAAGAACATCCGGCTGATAAAACCGATAATCTTCAAAAAATTCTTTCGCTTTCTGATCATCCTCTGCTACTACCAGACAGTTTTTGTATAGATCCGAAAGACCATATAACCAGTGTGCCTTCTGGGATTCCAGACAGCCGGTTACCTGCAGAATTCCCCGGTTATCTCTTACATTCCGGCGGATTTCTTCATATTCCGCCAGCCCCTTTAAGGGATTGACAAACGTTTCCATATATATTCCTACTGCTTTCTCCTATCAACCGTTGAATTGATTCATGGCAGCATCCGCGCCTTCTTTCAAAATCACTTCCACCGCATCAGCCGCCCGTTCCACTGCCTGATCTATGATCTTGCGTTCCTCACCGGAAAACCGCCCCAGCACATGATTGACCAGATCCCATCCTTCCGGCTTTGGTCCCACGCCGATGCGGACTCTGATAAAGTTCTGAGTCCCCAGATGGCGGATAATATCTTTCATGCCGTTATGCCCGCCTGCGCTTCCCTTTTTCCGGATACGAATCTGCCCCGGACTCAGGCTGATGTCATCATATATTACAATCAGATCTTTCTCCGGGTCTGCTTTATAATAATCACACATGGCCCGGACAGGCCCTCCGCTTAAATTCATATACAAAAGCGGCTTAAGCAGAACCGCCGGCTCCATTGCGATTCTGCCCTTTCCATACATAGCGTCAAATTTCACACCGCTTTTTACAATCCCATGCCTGTCAATCAGCTCATCTACTGCGTCAAATCCCATATTATGCCGGGTTGCCTCATATTTCCTGCCAGGATTCCCCAGCCCTGCTATTAAATACATCTCGTCTCCAAATCAATTAAAATATACCATTTCTTCTTCCAGCGGGTCACACATACGGACTTTTTTGGCGCGGAGCACAGGTCCTTCCCCGTGATAAGCGGATTTATATTCCACAGCCATTTCTGCCTGCACATCCACCCATCCTCCCTCTTTCAAATGGGGCGTATCTTTGCTTTCGCAGATAATCCCGATAAACGTGGTATCATCGGCACAGCAGGTCATGGCCATCCTGCCGGGGACAAATTCCTCCCTGGGAAAATCACTGGGTTTCAATACCCTGCCTTTAAAATGCACCACTTTTCCCTGATATTTCTCGGGATACTCCATGGCATCCACATACCACAGCCCGTAATCTTCAGGAGCAATCTCCACAACCGGAGCCTCTAAGTCGAAAGGCATCTCTCCCTCGAAAATATCCTCCAGCTCCCCTTCTTCGTCTTCAAAGATCACTTCCGCCCTCTGGTTCACCACTTTGATACTCCGGCGGTATGACGCCAGCGGTTCCTCCAGACTGCTCCTGTTAAAAAGTACCAGATCTGCCTGGCGGACCATGTCCATAAACAGAGACTTCATATTACTTAAAAATACACCAAACGTGCTGGCATCCACTGTGGTAATCTGCTGCACAATCCCCCATCCGGCGGGAAAGCGCATATTTTCCAGTATACTCATGGGCCACATGCCGTTGTACTCAATTAGTACCCGTCCCGGGCTGTAACAGATATCCATAGCCGCCAGGCGCTGAGCAGTGAGTTCCTCCTTAGACTCCACCACTTCCAGAACCGTGTTGGCGTGTTCCAGCAGCTTTTGCTCGTATACTTCTTCCCCTTCTTCACAGACAATTAAAAGGGTCTTCTCCGGTATGGCAAAATAATCCTGGGACAGAGTAAATTTCAGGAAAGAGGTCTTGCCGCTTTCCAGAAAACCTGTGAGCAGATAGACGGGAACCTGAATTTCTTCTTCCATAATGAAGTCTGCCTCCTTTTACCGTTTCCCAGTTCCGAACAATTCTTCCAGTTTCTCATTTTTCAGTTTGGAACCAATTACACACAGCCGCCCTGTGTATTCTGGTTCTCCTGTGCGGATCTCCACTTCCTCCGGCACCATATCAAAATACAGCCATGTGCCCTTGGAATCCGGCACCATGCCTTTTGCCCTTAAAACAATGCCGTAGTCCTCTTCTCTTGACAGCTGGTCCAGAATATGCTCCAGCTGCTCCTTCTCATAAGTCCTGGCCGTCTCCCGTCCCCAGCTGGCAAATACCTCATCCGCATGGTGGTGATGGTGCCCATGTGCATGGTCGTGGCCCTCACAGCCGCACCCATGGCCATGACCATGGCCGTGGTCATGGTGATGATGTTCATGCTCATGATGATGGCCTGGACCTTCTCCATGTTCATGGTGGTGCCCATGGCATTCCTCGTGGTCATGATGGTGCCCATGACATTCTCCGTGATCATGGTGGTGTCCCAAGCATTCTTTGTGGTCATGATGGTGTACAGAGCACTCCCCATGTTCATGACAGTGCACCTGTTCCTGTTCTTTTAAAAGTTCTTCTTCCAGTGACAGGGCCTGCTGCTCCATGGTTTCCAGAATCTTCTTTCCACCCAGCTGCCCTATAGGCGTGGTCACCAAAACAGCACCGTCTTTCATTTTCCCGGCCAGCAGCTGCACAGCCTCCTGTATTTTCTCCTGTTTCACCACATCTGTACGGCTTAAGATTACAGTCTGGGCATACTCCACCTGATTTTCAAAGAATTCTCCAAAGTTGCGCAGATATGACTTGCATTTTCCGGCGTCTACCATGGTTGTACTGCTGTTGAGCACCACATCCGCACTCTTTGACACATTTCTCACCGCCCCCTGAACATCTGAGAGCTTGCCCACCCCAGAAGGTTCAATCACGATTCTGTCCGGATGATATTTCTCAATCACTTCCTTCATAGCTTCCCCGAAATCTCCCACCAGAGAACAGCAGATACACCCGGAATTCATTTCCCGGATTTCAATCCCTGCGTCTTTCAGAAAGGCACCGTCAATGCCAATCTCACCAAACTCATTTTCAATCAGTACAATCTGCTCTCCCTGAAACGCTTCCTGCAAAAGTTTCTTAATCAGCGTGGTCTTCCCAGCCCCCAAAAAACCGGAAATAATATCAATTTTTGTCACAATCTGCACCTCCATTATCCAAATGACAAAAAGACTGTTGCACAAATGCCAAAAGGCATTTTGTCCAGCAGCCCCTGTTATAAACCTTTTCTTTCAGAATTAGTAACCGTTCACCATGAAGTTCATTAACTTATCAACATCCTCTTTCTCATGGGCAATCAGTTCCAGTTCCGGAATCTCACCATTGGAAAAGATATTTGCCAATGATACATACTGAGAAAGTTTTGACTTCAGATTCAGACGGTCTCCCTCTCCTGTCACCAGCTCCACTCTTCCCTTACAGCTGTCAACTACCTGAAAGAACTTTTCTACATCTTTAATATTTGATACTTTCATGCTCCTTCACCTCCCTTAAAATGTCAAGGCGCTCATCAATTAACGCTCTCATTATAACCTGAAAGCAAAAGAATTTCAACTGTTCATTCTTCATAGATTTTCTCATAGGTGTTTCCCAAATTCTGTTCATTTTCCCCCCCGGGATATCATTACGGCTGCAGATCTTCCCGTTCTTTTTCGGCTGCAGCCGTGCTTTTTCCTGAAAACGCCGCCTGTCAACACGCATTAATACTGGAAAACCGCCACTCCATAAGGCGGCAGAGGGTAATTAAAGGAAAAGTCCCGGTTATCAAAATTACGCTTTTTCGCTTTGTAAACCACTGGTTTTTCCAAAAATCCATCCTGAGTAAACACCAGCTTATAATCCTTTTTCCTGGGCACTCCCACCCAGTAATCTTTCCGCTCCACAGGGGTAAAACTGCACACCACCAGGAAATTGTTCCGCTTGGTGGGGGATTTTCTCACAAAACTGAAAATACTTCTATCCCCGTCATCTTTATTGATCCACTCAAATCCGTCCGGGTCATGGTCTGTGGCGGAAAATGCCGGATAACGGCTGTACAGGCGGATCAGCTGGCGCACGTAAGCCTGAAGCTCCTGATGGCGCTTTTCTCCCAGCAGATACCAGTCCAGCTCCCTTGCCTCGCTCCACTCCTGCAGCTGGCCGAACTCCTGACCCATAAATAAAAGTTTCTTGCCCGGATGGGCAAACATAAACGCATAACCCGCTTTCAGGTTCTGGAATTTTTCGTCCAGATCTCCCGGCATCTTATTCACCATGGAACATTTCAAATGCACCACTTCATCGTGGGACAGCACCAGAATATATTTCTCACTGTAGGCGTAAACCATGGAGAAATTCATTTTATGATGATTATATTTCCGGAAATACGGGTCCAGCTTCATATACTCCAGGAAATCGTTCATCCAGCCCATATTCCATTTCAGGCTGAATCCCAGTCCTTCATCCTCCACATCTCCGGTCACCTTCGGCCAGGCTGTAGACTCCTCTGCAATCATCATGGCACCTTTGTTGCGTCCCAGTACACAGGAATTCAAATGCTTGAAGAAGTCAATGGCTTCCAAGTTTTTATTATCCCCGTATTTGTTGGCCACCCACTGGCCATCCTGCTTGCCGTAATCCAGGTACAGCATAGACGCCACTGCGTCCACCCTGAGACCGTCCACATGAAATTCTTCTATCCAGTACAGAGCATTGGCAATCAGGAAATTCCTCACCTCATTGCGCCCATAATTAAAGATCTTCGTGCCCCAGTCCGGATGTTCCCCCTGCCTGGGGTCCGCATGCTCATAGCAGGCAGTGCCGTCAAATTCAGCCAGCCCATGGGCATCTTTCGGAAAATGGGCGGGAACCCAGTCCAGAATCACGCCGATTTTATTCTTATGAAGGTAATTCACCAGATATTTAAACTCCAGAGGACCCCCATAGCGGGATGTGGGGGCATAATAGCCTGTCACCTGATATCCCCAGGAGCCGTCAAAGGGGTGCTCGGCAATTCCCATCAGCTCCACATGGGTATAGCCCATCTCTTTTACATAGTCCACAAGGGCCTCGGCAAATTCCTCATAATTGTAAAACCCGTCCTCATTATCCGGTGTAATGGGGTGCTTCTTCCAGGAACCGGGATGCACTTCATAAATCACCAGAGGCTCCTTCTCCACATCAAAGCTCTCCCGCTTTTTCAGCCAGATTCCGTCACCCCAGTTGAACTTGCTGATATCCACAATCTTGGATGCATTTCCCGGCCTGAACTCTGCCGCATTTGCATAGGGGTCCGCTTTGTAAAGCTGTTCTCCATGTGCTCCTTTGATAAAGAATTTATAGAGCTGTCCCTCACAGGCCCCCGGCACAAATGTCTCATAGACGCCGATTTCTCCCACCTTGGTCATGGGATGGGCCGAAATATCCCACTTATTAAACTCTCCAATCACATGCACTTCCTGGGCATTGGGCGCCCATACGGCGAAATACACTCCTTCGCGCTTTCCCACTGTCATGGGATGGGCGCCCAGCTTCTTATAGATTTCATAGTGGGTGCCCTGCCCCAGCAGATATTGATCTAAATCTGAAAATTTGTAATTCTTTCCCATGCGCTTCTCTCCCGTTTCAAAAAGTTTTCAAACCTTATCCTTTGAATAAAACTTCTTCCACCAGAGCCGCTGCATCCTGAATACAGTCAGGACAGGAACGCAGTGCTTTTCCCGTCTGAACACCTTTCAATTCCTTACAAATCACAGACTGGTTCTTTTCCATAAATTTCTCAATGATTTCACCGGACAGTTTACAGGACTCGCCGGAACTATCAGGAGCCTGCAGATTTCCCGTGCTGTTCTTCATACCAGCCAGCACACAGGCCGCAGATACCGCCCCGCAGGTTCCCTCCATACGCCCCATGCCTTTTCCCAGCGCCTCTGTCATCTGGAACATGACCTTCTCATCCACACCTACCATATCGCAGTAAGTACATGCCACAGACTGTGCACAGTTATACCCTTGTTTACGTTTTTCCAAAGTCTTCTCTACTCGTGTATCCATAATCATTTCCTTTTCATTTTGAAATAGTATTTTTATTAATATTTTAAGCCATATGCGGCAAAACTTCAAGTATTTACTTCAAGATTTTATTCTTCTTCCACCCTTTTTACCAACAGCAGCGGACGGTAGGGCGGCACTTCCTGTTCCTCCAGCTCATTGAGCTGGCAGATATCTTCCACTGTAGTGTAAAAAGATTTGGCAATATCCCACAGTGTATCCCCCGGCTGCACCATATAGACAGTAATCCCGGGCATACTCTGGATCTTTTCCATATTCAGAGGGTGTTCCTCGATTTCCTGGATAATATACTCCTGCTGCCGGTTCAGAATCAGCGCATTCAGGTTCAGAACAATTTTCACTTCGATCTCATTGCTGTCCACCATGGTGGTAGACAGCTGTTCCAGGTCTGTGTGGAGATGGTAAATACAGTGCTCATCAATACCCACCGCCTCAATCACATGGGAAAAAGGAACCATGGCCTCCATGGAATAAAACGGCATGGAATCATCACTGACAATATACAGGACTTTTACAGAAACCACGCCTTCCACCAGTACCCCGTTTTCCACGGTCTGCGTGCTGTCCACTTTCACACAGCCCTGACTGTGGCAGATCTGCAGGATTTTCCCCTGGACTTCCCGTACCTGGATGCGCTCTCCAATCCTGCACTTAGAAAAATTCTTCACCAGAAGGCTGTCCAGAGGTTCCTGGCTTCCCCTGGTCACACATTCCTTCAGCGGCGTATAAATGTCCATCAAAAGGGGATGTTCTTCTTCATTGTATATCTGTATATCCAGTTCCAGGACTGCGTCCACCTGGACTACACGTTCCTCCCCATCGGAATCCGGCTGCACGTCCAGGCGCTGATGAAGCATGGTCATTTCCACATTAGGGATCATCTCCAGACGGCAGCCCTGGCATTCCACTTCCTGATAAAAAGGAATGGAATGTTCCAGCCACTGGAGAGAATTGCCGTCCTCATCCCCCCGGTACAAAAGGAACATGAACAACTCCCCTTTCAGCAGAATATGGTCTTCCTCCGGACGGATATCCAGGCCCCGGACCTCCACCGTATTCCACAGTACCTGTGCAATATTAGGCTTATTGGAAGCCAATGCCACTTCTTCTTTCATCCGTACCGTATCCTTTTTATGTATGCACAGCCCCAGAACTTTCACAACTTTCTTTTTCATGGAAATCTCTTCCGGCTGCAGTCCGGTGGGAAGCTCCAGTTCCACCAGCTCATCTACCACTGCAAAAAATGATAAAATAGATTTTATGTTCAGTTTCCTGGAATTGATCACATGAAGGCTCAGGTCCTCTATTTCCCATTTCAGACACATTTTATCCCCGCTCTCAATTCCCTCCAGATTCAGGGTCTCCTCAATGGGCAGTGAGGCTGTCAGACTGCATATTCTCCCCTCCTCCTGTTCTTCCACATACAGAAGCTCCACCACCAGCTTTGCCTTTACGTAAGCCTGGTTGTCATTCAAGTTCACCTCATCCACCTGGACGGTGCCTTTGTTCTGAATCATCCGCCCAATGTCCGGCTTGGCATCTGGTACATTGTAATCTTCATCAAAAGTGATCTGGTTGGCAGCTTTACTCTTTACTCGCAGCATCTGCACTTTTTCTTTTACAATTTCCACTCGTTTCGCTCCTTTTCATACACGATTTCTATCCCTCAAACTGCACGGGCGCCTCACGGTATTCCAGCTTCACAACAATATAAGGATAGGAAGGCTCCAGGGATGGTTCTTCCTCCTTTGACGGTCCGATCAGAGACGTCTTAAAAAGAATGGACTCTGCAGACAGCATCAGTTCCTCCACCTGAATACTATATCCCCCTGTTTTCTGGCGTCCATAGCCCCTCAGCAGATAAAGATACGCCCCGTCCTGATACGTAATCTGGAATTCCTCCTGCTTTTTGCTCTCAATGAGACTGTCAATGGCCGGCGGGATATCTTCTTCTTTCACCACAGTGTATTCCAGCGGCTGCTTCTCCTCTGATTTCAGATTGGTCACTTTACAGCCGCACAGCAGACACAGAAGGAGCCCCGGCAGAACCAAGGCAATGGCATATTTTTTCATGGTGATACCCAAATCTTGTTCTTATTATGTATTGTATGAGAGTCTGCGGGGAATTATTGCATGTATTTTTTTAACTGCTGGGAAAGTATAGATGGTGCCGGCAGCTGGAAGGCTGATTTCTATACGCTTTTTTAAAAAAACGCGTAACAGAAAAAGAGCGTAAGACCTGTTTAAAAGTCTTACGCTCTCTGCAGATCAGAGATTTTTATATACGTCTCCGCGGTTGTCGATATTTTCAATGTTGATGATTTTAATTGCTTCATGGATTGAGTACAGAATTCTTACATTTCCAACCCGGAGCCGATACAGATTAGTATGCCCCTGCAGACGCTTAATATCTGTACCGGCAGGCAGTTTAGAAATAGCCCTGTACAGTTTTATCCGCTGCTTTTTATCCTGCCGGTTGAGAAACTTCTGTGCTGCTTTTTCAAGTCTGATTTCGTATGTCGGCATAAGCCAGCCCCTCTTTTTCTAACAGCTCCTCAAAAGAAATTGAGGTACCATCGTTTTCTCTTTCAGCTTCAGCAATCATTGCCAGGTCCCAGCTGTCCGGCGGCACTTCATCAATAAGCAGATTTTTAATGCTGGTCAGAACCTGGACAATATACTTTAGTTTATGGTCCGGCATTTGATTGATTAGGCTGATCGCCTGTTCTCTGTCGCTCATATCTCCACATCCTTAAATATTTGATAATCGGATTGTACCACACTTGAAGGACTGAGTCTATCCGATTTTTTTGTGCCCGTTCTACCTGTTTGTCACGGATGGATTTCTGATAAGCGGCATAACTTGTTGGGGAAAATGCAAAATAAATTATGAAAATTGCTTGAAAATGAAAAATCTCTCATGTATCATAATGCTGATAGCTGTTTTTTCTAACTACACGGAAAGGGGGACTGGTTGATGAAAGACCTGTTGTACGAAGACTTGGTAAAAGCAATGGGAATGATCGACGAAGACAAGACACAGCATTACGCGAAACAGATGATCGAGGAGGGGCGCAGCCCCCATGAGATCCTAGAGGGTCTGAATGAAGGGCTGAAGCAGGTGGAGCAGCAGTTCGAGGACGGTGAATATTTTATCGCAGATTTGATGTTTTCCGGGATGCTGTACCGCTCTGTACTGGATATCCTTGTCCCTCCGGCAAAAGAGGGAGAGACCCTGTACAAAAAGGCACGTGTCCTGATTGGAGTGGTAGAAGAAGATATCCATGAAATCGGAAAAAATATTGTGGCGGGTCTTTTAATCACCGATAATTTTGAAGTCATTGACCTGGGAATTGATGTGAAACCCCAGGCATTTGTTGACGCTATCGCGCAGTATCATCCCCAGTTTGTACTGCTCAGCGGTATGATGCATTTTGCCCAAGATTCCATGAAAAAGACCATAGAGATGATCACTGCCGCGGGTCTGCGGGATCAGGTATATATTCTGCTGGGCGGCGGATGTGTGGACCACAATATTCTGAAAAACATGGACGCGGATGCATCGGCCTATGAACCGGAAGATACATTAAAATATTGCAATGAGCATGTAAATGCAGGGAGGATACATGAAGAATAAGCCAGAAAATAAGCCAATTTATGAAGTAATCTTTTCCGATCTGTGCAGCCAGATCATAGATGGGAAATTGGTTTCCGGTGAGATACTTCCCTCCGAAAATGAATTGTGCTTACAGTATGATACAAGCCGGGAAACAGTCCGCAAAGGACTAAAAAGGCTGGAACAGGAAAAACTAATCTACTCCAAGCCCCGAAGAGGGTATTTTGTGGGGACCCCCCACAGAGACGTGATCAATCTATCCCTTCCCGAAAATGTAGAAAACGCAGTGAGCCGTTTTAAGGACATTAAAATCATAGAACCGGGTCTGGATGTACAGGAGGCACTGGAGATTCCGGCTGACCACCGGGTGATTGCTATTTACAGTGAGGACTACTCAGGGACATTTTTCCTTGGCATCCGTATTAAATATGTTCCCTATGACAAAGGATATCCCTCCATTGAAGACGAGATCAACTTCGCAGTTTTTCCAGATGCCGCGGATGCAAAAAGGTCTTCCTTCAGTTATTATACCCAGCTGCGCATACAGGCTGTGACAGCGCCGGAGGAAATTCTGCATCTGCTCAAATGCAAAAAAGACGAACCTCTCATGCTCATATCCGGCATTGATATTTCCCAGACAGGAAGCCGTATCGGCTATACGAAACGGTATCTTATCTCTTCTCACGGGGTGCTCAGGGGCACTTCAGGCTTTGTGTTTAATAAATAATCTATCATGGACAGTGTACGATATCACAAATTTGATCAGGTGGATATGGTACACTTTTTTCATTTCTGTAAAACTTCTAATCTGTTCTCCAAACAGTGATATCTATGAATTTTTCACAAAATAGACAGATTATTTCTGTTAAAAAGGTAATATCTCACAAAAAGTATTGACAATAAAATTCGTCTTGTATATACTAGCAATACATATAAGTTGTATAACCTAATAGCATAGATAAGGAGGAGAGCAGATGATCATTATCGGAGAAAAAATCAACGGCGCCATACCATCTGCAGCGGCAGCCATTGAAAGCCGGGATGAAGCGTTCATCCGGAAACTGGCACGGATGCAGACGGAAGCGGGCGCTCAGTATCTGGATGTCTGTGCAGGCACAGCACAGGAAAAAGAACTGGACACTCTGAAATGGCTTCTTGAGGTGGTGCAGGACGAATCAGAACTGCCTATCTGCATTGACAGCCCCAACGCCAATATTTTAAAAGAGGTGTTTCCACTGGTGAAAAAGCCCGGCATCATCAATTCCGTTTCTGGCGAAGGGGATAAATGTGACGTCATCTATCCATTGATACAGGGAACGGACTGGAAAGTGATTGCACTGACCTGTGACGATAACGGAATCCCTTATACCGCAGAGAAGAAGGCTGCAATCGCCTTTTCACTCATCGAAAAGGCTGCCGGCTTTGGAATCACCCCGGAACGGATTTTAATAGATTCCCTGGTGATGGCAGTGTCTGCAGTGCATGACAGCATGATCGTATTTATGGATGCGATCCGTCTAATCAAGGAGAAATACCCCACGGTACTCACCACATCAGGGCTGTCCAATATATCCTTTGGAATGCCCTTTCGCAAGGCAATCAACCTGAACTTCCTGGCATTGGCCATGTCTGCAGGAATGGACAGCGCCATCATCGACCCATCCAACAGGGATGTGTCCGCAACTGCGCTGGCTGTAGATGTGCTCATGGACCGTGACCGCTGCTGCAGAAAATATAACAAAGCTTACCGCCAGGGGAAAATCGGACCCATACGGAAAGACCAATAAAAATAAATGCTCTCAGAAAATCATCCACAAAAGCAGTTGGAAGAGAGATTCCGGGAGTACATGAAATAAAAAAGGAGGAATACACAATGATGACACTGGAAAAAATGAGAGAAGCAATGGAAGAACTGGACGAGGATGTGATGATCCAGGCCGCCAATGACATTATGTCGGCAGAAGGAGAAGGCGCGGACCTGTGTATGCAGGCATGCCAGGAAGGTCTTGAAGTAGTGGGACGCCGCTTTGAGGAAGGCGAATATTTTGTGGGCGACCTGGTATTTGCCGGAGAGCTCATGGGACGGGTCATGGATATTATCCGTCCGGCGCTCTCTGGAGACGGCAGAGAATCCATCGGCAAAATGATCTTATGCACAGTAAAAGGCGACCTGCACGATATTGGAAAAAACATTGTCCGGGCTATGCTGGAAGCCGGCGGTCTGGAAGTGTTGGACCTGGGCATTGATGTGGAGCCTGAAGAAATTGTACAGAAAGCAAAAGAAAACGACATTACTATCATCGGTCTCAGCGGTGTGCTGACTCTGGCCATTGATTCCATGAAAGACACAGTGGAAGCATTTAAGGCTGCGGGACTTCGTGAAGGGGTACATATTATTGTGGGAGGAAATCCTGTAAACGCAGAGGGATGTTCGTTCATCGGCGCAGACGCATGGGCAATCCTTCCCCAGGAAACTGTCCGCATCTGCCGTGAATGGGCAGCCGCATAAGGAGGCATAATATATGAAAGTATTTATCACCTGCGATATAGAAGGGATCACCACCACAACCCGCTGGGACGAAGTAGATATCACAAACCACGCTGATAAGACTCAGTACCACGCAGACCAGATGACCCGGGAGGTGGTGGCTGCCTGCGAGGGCGCCATTGCCGCCGGAGCCACATATATATTGGTAAACGACGCCCATGACTGGGGAACCAATATTGATGTGACAAAACTTCCGGACTGCTGTGAGGTGATCCGCAGCTGGAGCGGCCATCCCTATGACATGGCAGACGGCTGTGACTCCAGCTTTGACGCGGCAGTATTCCTGGGATGCCATGCACCGGCAGGACACCCGGGCAATCCCCTGTCCCATACCATGACCCGCAATCCTTTTTGGATGAAATTAAACGGCGTTTCCTGCAGTGAATTTTATCTCTACAGCTACGCCTGTGCCTGCGAAGGTGTTCCCACCGTTTTTCTCCAGGGGGACCGGGCATTATGTGAAATGTCCAAAGACCTGCATCCCAAATTACAGACACTGGCAGTAAAAGAGGGAAAAGGCGCTTATACCAAATCCATTGCCCCCAGTCTTGCCGTCCGGCTCACCGGTGAAGGGGTCATGAACGCACTGAAACAGGACCTGTCCGGCGCATTATGCACCCTGCCAAAACACTATGTATTTGAAGTTTGTTATAAAGAACATCCTCAGGCCCTGAAAATGTCCTATTTTCCGGGATTTGAATCCGTAGATGCCCATACAATCCGACTGGAAACGGATGACTTATTTGACATTTTAACAGCATGCAAATTTATTTTATAAAATGATGAGCGCATCAAAAGTCTCATTCCTTTGACTCTCTACTCAACAGATACGGAACAGATTCCGCGAGCACATAACAATCCACAGGAGGTAAAAAATATGCAGATTCATTATTCCATCGGTACAGACCAGGAAGTGGAACAGATTCATGAAATGACAGTGAAAATCTTAAGCGAAGTGGGCGCATCCTTCCACTCGGATGAAGCCGTGGAACTTTTTAAAAAGCACGGGGCGAAGGTGGACGGACAGACCGTATATATCAGCCGGGAAATGCTGGAAAATGCCCTGAAGACAGTCCCCAAGTCCTATGATCTTTATAACAGAGACGGAGAATATATCACAGTAGGAGGCGGCGCCCCCATGGTCTATGAATCCTGTTACGGACCAATCTACGTTCGGCAGGGGGACCGTTATGAACAGTCCAACCATGAGCACCTTGTAAATTTTCATAAATTAAATGAGACCAGCAAAGTCATCGATATGTCAAACCCCTATGTACTGGATTTCCAGTATGTGGAGCCGGAGAAACGCCAGCAGTACGCCTTAGGTGTGGCTTTGAAATACTGCCGCAAACCCATGGACGGCATTGTTCTGGGCGGGGAAAAAGTGGTGGCAGAATGCCTGGAAGCTATGCAGCAGTTCTACGGAATCAAAGATAAAACCATCCTCACCGGCATGGCTTGTACGGTAGGCCCCATGCAGATGGCACAGGATATGTGTGAGGCGGTGAAAGTTTTGTCAGCGGCCGGCCAGGCGGTGCTGTTCGTCAGCGGTGTGACACTGGGCGCTTCCGGACCCCAGACCATGGCGGGAGCCTACACCCTTGGCAATGCCATGGTTCTGGCAGGGATTGTATATTCCCAGTTGATCCGTCCCGGCGCGCCGGTTCTGTACTGCACCCGTTTTTCTTCCAATGACATGCGGCATCTGGCCCCGGCGTACGGCGGTATCGAGGCAATGTGGGCCTGCGCTACCACAGAGCGGATGGCACGTTTTTATGGACTGCCTTATCAGACAGGGGTGAGCAATACAGAATCCAAAGTGCTGGATATCCAGTGCGGTGCAGAGACATTTATGAACATACTAAGCGCCCATCTGCTCCATGCAGATTTACTGCCCATGGCCTGCGGCCTGCTGGACTCCATGAATTCCATCGGCTATGAAAAGTTCATCTGGGATGAGGAATGTGTTCTGAAATGCAGACATTTAATGGAAGGTTATGAGGTCAGCGACGAGACATTCCGTTTTGATGAGATCAAAGAGAAAGGCACCATGGGAAATTATCTGGGACGTGTTCTGCCCATTTACCGCAAGGAATTCTTCGAGCCCAAATATGACATCCGCGATCCTCACAACAGCTGGTTCGCCAACAGCTGTCCAATCGCAGAAGACCGTCTGACACCGGTATGGCAGAAGCGCATCGAGGAATATACCGAGCCGGATCTGGATGAAGACCGCAAAGAAATCCTGCGCCGTCTCCTTCCGGAAGAATACCATTCAATTATTTAGACCACTCTCTAAAGGGAAAGGGGGATATTTATGAGGAAAAAACTATCCATGAAAGCATGGCTGCAGTTCATTACCTGCGCCCTTGGCGCATTTGGAATCATGTACATTTTATTCTGCCGTGCCAGTTTTTACGACGCATTTATTGAGGCCATGTCCGTGACAAATACCCAGTTCGGCGTTCTCTATGCCGTGTACGGATGGATTGCCGTGGTGGGTTACTTAATCGGAGGCTTTATCGCGGATAAAGTCTCCCCCCGCTGGCTGATGTTTGTATCTTTTCTCGGCACAGCCATCTGCAACTTTGTCCTTGGGCTGTGGCCCAGCTACCAGGTTTGTCTGGTGCTGTATGCAGTTATGGGTATCACCACCACAGTAACGTTCTGGGATACCATGCTCAAATGCAACCGTATTTTCGGCCGCAGCATAGGCGATGAAAACCGGGCGTTTTCCTGGCTGCAGACGGTCCGCGGACTGGGCGAGATGATCATCAGCACATTTATCGTATTTCTGTTCACCAAGTTTGTGGATATGGTGGCCGGCCTGCGTTTTGTCATCTGGTTTTACGCCGGTTTCCTGCTGCTGTTCGCGGTCATCTCCTTATTTGTATTTGACGATGAGGTGGAAGAAGATGAAAAAGAGGCCTCCTCAGGAGAGACCATTCTCTCCACAGAGAGCACTTTAAAACAGACCATACGGCTGCTGAAAAACCCCGACCTGCTGCTGTGCGTTGCCATCGCTTTCGGCGGCTACAACATTGGTTCCTGTATCGGGTCATATCTGGGTGACATGGCAGGAGTATTCGGAGCTTCCGTAGCGACCATCGCCTACATCGGCACCATGAATGCCTGGCTGAAACCCCTGGGAGCGTTCTGCGGTTCCTTCCTGGTGAAAAAGAAAGGGCCCACCTTCTGTCTGGAAGCATGTACTTGGATTTATATGGTTATTTTGGCTGTCTTCATTTTTTTGCCAAAGGAAGGTAAATATCTTCCCATATTTATCGCTCTCCTGGCCGTTGAGATCATTTTAACCGGTCTGTTCCGCAGCCAGAAATTTATCCAGATCCGTGAAGCCGGAATACCCATGCAGGATACAGGAAATGCCTTTGGAATCATTTCCACAATCATTTACAGTGCAGATGCATTTATGCCCACATTCATCGGAATCTGGCTGGACCGGATGGGTGAAGAAGGCGCTTACACCCGTCTATATTACATATTGCTGGCTTCCGGAGTACTGACACTTGCAGCATCAATCATTTTCCGGCGCCGCAATAAAACACGTATCCAGCAGCTGCTGATGGAAGATAATGAGGCTGCCGCCGGGGCAGAATGAAAAGGATGATGTCTTATGATCACAGATATAGCGGGTATTTTGATTGAACGAAAAGAATGGTTCCTGGAATTGCTCTTAGACCATGTTATGCTGGCCGGTACGGCGATCCTTCTGGCCGGCTCCATTGGTCTGGCCCTGGGAATCCTGATAAATCAATATCAGAAATCTGCACAGCTGGTACTGAGCCTAGTAAATATGCTGTATACCATCCCCGATATTGCCATGTTCGGATTCCTGATCCCATTGACCGGAATCGGAAAAAAAACAGCCGTCACCGCTCTGACCGTGTATGCTCTTCTCCCCATGATCCGCAACACGTATACTGGTTTATGCCAGGTAGATGCCGATATCCTTGAAGCGGCAGCGGGCATGGGGAGCACCAAATGGCAGGTGTTATTCCGTATACAGCTCCCAATGGCATTCTCTGTGATCCTGACAGGCATCAGAAATATGGTGGTCATGGTGATCTCCATTGCCGGAATCGCTTCTTTCATCGGCGCGGGGGGCCTGGGTTCCGCCATTTACCGGGGCATTGCCACAAACAACAGTGCACTGATGATCGCCGGAAGTATCCTGATTGCCCTTATGGCCATTGCGGCGGATATTGTCTTCGGTTTATTGGAAAAGCACGTGAAAAAGAGGTGGAAAGTATGAGGAAACGAAACATCCTATTGATGCTGTCAGGCGCTGCCTTCTTATGCGCATGCCTTCTTCTTGGCGCCTGCGGCAAAAAGGAAGAAAATAAGATCGTCTTAGGCTATGACAATACCGCCGAAGAAGCCATCCTGGCCAGTATGCTGGTAACTCTCATTGAGCAGGACAGCGATATTTCCGTGGAAGTCATGGGGGACCTGTCCGGCGGGGAAACAGTACTCCACCCGGCAATCGTTGAGGGTGAGATCGATTTGTATCCGGAATATACCGGGACCGCATGGCTGAACACTTTGAAACATACGGATATTCCCGATACAAAAACCCTCAACACCCAGCTGTTCCAGGAATATGAAGATAAATTTGACCTGCGCTGGGCAGGGCTCTACGGATTTAACAATTCCTATGGACTGGCAGTTTCCAAAGATGTGGCAGAGGAATACGGACTGGAGACATATTCGGACCTGGTGTCTGTATCAGAAAAACTCATATTCGGGGCAGAACCCGGATTCTTTGAACGCCAGGACGGATACGAAGGGCTGTGTGAGGCCTATGGTCTGACTTTTAAAGAGAGCCTGGACATGACCTTTTCTGTGAAATACGATGCCGTGGCAGAGAAAAAAGCAGACGTAATCAATGTATTCACCACCGACGGCCGCCTGGCAGCATCTGACGTGAAGGTATTAAAAGATGACAGGAAATATTTTCCTGAATATCTATGCGGCACTGTGGTGCGCAAAGATACTCTGAAAAAGCATCCGAAGCTGGAAAAGATTCTCTTACAGATGGAGGGGCAGATCACAGATGAAGATATGTCAGCCCTGAATAAAAAAGTAGAGACGGACGGACAGGAGCCTGAGGATGCGGCCAGGGAATTTCTCTCAGAAAGGGGGCTTCTGAAAGAATGAACACAGTGCAGCCCATGATCGAATTTCAAGGGGTATCAAAGAAATATGGGGAAAACCAGATCCTGCACAATGTGAACCTTGCAATTTCCAAAGGAGAATTCGTCACATTGATCGGACGCTCGGGATGCGGCAAGACCACACTTTTGAAGATGATCAACGCATTGACCCAGCCAGATCAGGGAAAGGTGCTGGTAGACGGCAGGGATATTTCCCAGACAGACCAGATTGCCCTTCGCAGAAATATCGGTTACGTGATCCAGAATGTGGGTTTGTTCCCCCATATGACCGTGGGCCGTAATATTGGATATGTCCCCAGGCTTTTGAAACGCCGTCAAAAGTCTTTTGCCCCGCCTGAAAAGCTGATGGATATGGTCTCGCTGGAGCGGGAGCTTCTGGACCGATACCCCTGTGAGTTATCCGGCGGCCAGAAACAGCGGGTGGGCATCGCAAGAGCATTGGCCGCAGCGCCGCCCATCCTATTGATGGATGAGCCTTTCGGAGCTGTGGATGAGATCACCCGAAAGCAGCTGCAGGCCAGTATCCAGAAAATACACAGACAGCTGGGCATTACCATCATCTTTGTAACCCACGCCATCGACGAGGCCCTGCTGCTAGGAACGAAAACGGCTATCTTGGGCGGACAGTCTGTCCTGCAGTACGATACACCTGAAGGGATTCTCACCGCCCCTGCCGATCCCTTCGTAAAAGAACTGACCAGCAGCGTCAGCCTGGAAATGATACAAGAGGCAAAGTCAGGAGAAAAGTCATGAAAACCACAATGATCGTATGTGAGACTCTGAAAGATGAATTTCTCTTCCTATATAAAGAGATGGGTCTGAAAGCAGATGTGAAATGGATAGAATCCGGATTGCACAATTATACGCAAAAACTCCATGACCGGCTCCAGCAGGCCATTGACGAGATCACAGAATGCGGCCGGGTCATACTGGTATTTGGAAGATGCGGGGATTCCATCTCAAATCTTAAAAACGGAAATTTCGAGATGATCGTTCCCAAGGCTGAGGATTGTATTTCCCTCCTGATGGGATCAGACGAACGCAGACGGGATTATTCCAGAGAACACGCAGCATACTATCTGACAGACGGCTGGATTCGGGGAGAACGCAATATCTGGATGGAATATCTATATTCTGTGGAAAAATACGGGGAAGCCACGGCTAAGAATATTGCCAAAATGATGTACTGCAATTACCGCACGCTGGCCCTTTTGGATACGGGAATCAACCCCATCAGCCAGCTGATGGAAAAGACCAGGGAAATTGAGGAGACATTGGAATTGGAACGAAAAGTGGTTCCTGCAGAACTGACGTATATCCGGGAACTTTTGACCGGTCCCTGGGATACCACACGGTATGAGATTGTGCCGCCATATGGAATCGTGGGCAGGTATGGGGAGAATGTATAAATTATCTATTAATGATTGCATGTACCCTCATTTTTGCGTATAATATGAAGTGGAAAAATCTAGAGAAAAAGGATGAAAAACATATGATACGCTTTATACTGACCTGCATTGTAGTCATCGGTTTTTTGGTTTTGTCAATTCCTGTTTTAATCGCAGAATGGATCATCGGTAAGTTTTCCCCGCAGACCAGAGACACCAGTTCCCTGAAAATTGTTCTGGCTGTATTCCGCCTGTGTATCCGTATCACCGGATCTACAGTTACAGTCATCGGTGAAGAGAATGTTCCGCGGGATACTCCGGTGTTGTACATAGCCAACCACCGGAGTTTCTTTGATGTGCTGCTGACGTATGTGCGCGTCCCCCGCTGTACCGGATATATTGCAAAATATGAAATGAAAAATATCCCTCTTCTCAACTGCTGGATGCGCTATCTCCACTGTATTTTCCTTAACCGTGAAGACATCCGGCAGGGAATGAAATCCATTCTGGAAGCGGCCGAAGAAATCAAAAGAGGGGTATCCATCTGTATTTTCCCCGAAGGGACCCGGACAAAGGACACTGCTGAGACAGAAATGCTGCCTTTCCATAAGGGAAGCTTTAAAATCGCTTCCAAGGCCAGATGTCCCATTGTGCCCATTGCTCTCACCAATACTTCCGCTATTTTCGAAGACCACCTGCCATTGATCAAACCGGCCCATGTGACTTTTGAATACGGAAAGCCTATTTATCCGGATACCCTGGATAAAGAAGACCAGAAAAATCTGGAGCGCTATACTCAAAATGTGATATTAGAAATGCTGCGAAAGAACCAGAAGTAGTTTCTATTTTCATTTACAGATTATGGAGATAATTGTAACGATTTATTTCTCAATCAGCGTTTGAGCCCAATAAACAAATCAAGGAGTGAATTCCAAAATGGTTTTGAACTTTGTTTTGCTTATTGGACCCAGACTCGTGATGTCCAAAGGCTGTTTCCCAACTATCTAATGCATTCTTTTAATTCCAATTTTATCACCAATACATCCCCCTGCAGCTCTGCCTCCACCCGGCCTCCCATCTTCTTTGCCAGTTCCTTTACAATAAACATCCCAAGCCCCGAGGACCCTTTTCTCCGTGCAGAGTCTGCCTTATAAAATCGTTCAAAGATCCGCTCCGGGTCGGGTCTGCTGGTCCCCGCCACTGTGTTTTCAAATATTAATTGATTTCCCGTCTGGCGTATAACAATGCCGCCCATGCCGTGAAGCAGCGCATTTTGTATAAGATTATGAAAAATCCGCCGCAGGCACTCTTCATCTGCCCAGACGCGAAGCCCTTCTGATTCCAACTCCACCTCCGGAGAGACACCTTTCTTTTCAAACTGATGGTACATTCCCACCAGACACTCACTCAAAAGGGGAAGCACCTGCAGTTCCTGTATAGATGGTTCAAACTCCTCACTGGTCAGTTTTGTATATAAAAACAATTCCTCCAACATGTCTCCCAATTCCTGGATACGGCCAAGCGCAGTCTGCAGATACCGTTTCCGGCGTGCATCTCCCCCACACTCCTGTGCCAGCTGTACATATCCCGAAGCACCGGTAAGGGGTGTCCGGATGTCGTGGGCCAGACTTGTAATATTCTGTTTCAGCTGTCTCTGCGTCTTTTCATATTGAAGCTGTGCCTGGTGCTGCTGTTTTAACAATTCATTGATTTTTCTGCAGAGAGCCAGCATGTGGCTCTGCCTTCCCTGTACCCCCAGCTCCATATGGCTTCCCCGCTGAATTTCCTCCAGCTGGCGGCAGAGAGAGCGGACTTCATAAATACTGCGGATACGCCCTGCCAGCAGCCAGCAGCACAGCCCTGTCAAAATCACCAAAATTACAGTCATGTATCCATCTCCCTGACATTTCTTCACTCTGTTTTCAAACACCTGCTAAGCCGCCAGGTTGTCATTCATCAAATATCCTGCTTTTTCAGTGAAATCCCCGCTGCTGCCGTATAGAGTATCAAAAATCCAGCTCCCACCGCAAATGTTCTCAAATCCTGCACAGAAGTATACCGGCTGGGCCCTGTGGAAAAACTCAGATAAATGGTATAGTTCAGCCAGCCGCCTGCATGAAACGTATTCAGCAGGCCATACAACATCATAACCACCACCCCGCCGCCCAGCAGTACTGCTGCCAGCGACCCAGCCGCCACACTGCGGGTACAGATGCAGACAAAGATTTCCAACGCCCCAAAGGCCGTAGTCAAAAGCCAGGCCCAGGCCAGATAGAACATCACATCCTGAATATCTGTCCAGGGCACCATATCTTTGAACATCAAGTTCAACAGCAGTGTGAATGCAAAATGCCCTGCTAAGAAAACAGCATTTAAAATCCCCACTGTTACAACTTTGCTCCCCACGTAAAGATATCGTTTCTCGTGGAAAGCCATAATATTTTTTATAAATCCCCCTTGGTAATCTTCACATACAAATAACATGATGCAGATGCCCATGGTTACATTATACATCCCTCCATCCAGGGCAGTCTGCCGAAACAGCTCCAGCACATCCACCCCATCCAGAATACTCCGGGAAGTTTCCAGCTCATCTTTCGTGAGCAACCCTATACGCAGCGCATTCTCCTGTCCCTGGGGCGCTGCCAGCAGCCAGAGCATGACAAACACCACAACGGAGGCCGCCAGCAAAAGGCCAAAGCACACATATACCGAACGGCTTCTCCTCAGCCGATACAAATCCATACGCAGCAGATTAAACATGACGGCTCCCCCCTTCCATACGGTCAAAAAAATACTCCTCCAAGTCCATACTGTGGACGCCGCAGGCATACACCGGAATCTGTTTTTTTGCCAGTACCCCATTCAGCCCTGCTGTCTCTTTCAGCCCGTAAACCCGGATTGTCCGGGAGTCAAACACCTCTATCTGCACGTCCGTATACGCTTCCTGGATTGCCGGAAGTGCCCGCTGCACATTTTCTACTTCCACCTGAAAATAGTCCTGGCATTTTTCATTCAGCTCCTCCTGGGAGATCTGCTCTATGAGCTCACCGTCTTTGATGATCCCATAATGGGTGGAAATCTTACTCAGTTCTCCTAAAATGTGGGAACTGATCAATATGGTTTTCCCCTGGTCGCGTAATTGAAGCATCAGCTGCCGCATCTGACGTATGCCTTCCGGGTCCAGTCCGTTAATGGGCTCATCCAGAATGAGAAGGTCCGGATTGCCCACCAGGGCCAAGGCTGCCCCCAGCCTCTGCTTCATGCCCATAGAAAAATTCCTCACCTTCTTTTTCCCGGTATCTGACAGCCCTGTAAGAGCCAGCACCTGGTCCACACTTCTTTCATCTGACAGTCCCATGCATCTGGCTTTCATCATCACATTCTGCCGTGCGGTCATATTCTGGTACAGCCCGGCCGCTTCAATGAGTACGCCCATTCGTCTGCGTATTACCCCTTGGCTGACTGGTTTTCCAAATACCCTTACCTCTCCTTTGGTGGGATGCACAAGACCGCCAATCATCTTTAGGGCAGTGGATTTCCCGGCGCCGTTTTTACCGATAAATCCGTAAATTGCCCCCTCCTGTACCTGCATCTGCAGTTGATTCACTGCCGTCTTACCGCCGTATGTTTTTGTCAGGCGTACTGTCTCCACAGCAAATGTCCTCTGTTTTCCTGTATCCACTTTTTTTACTCCTCTCCTGTTGTTTTCATGAAAAACAGTATAATACGAAAAGTTTTAAAAAGCGCTCAGAGAAGTTTAAAAAAGTTTAAAGCCCATTCCCCACACAGTCTGAATATAACTGTCCGTGCCGCTTTCCTTTAATTTGGAACGGATATTGCTGATGTGCACATTGATTGTCTTATCCTCAGCCAGATACTCCTCGCCCCAGACATATTCATAGATCATCTCCTTGGTAAACACCCTTCGGGGATTTCGAATCAGCAGCTCCACAATGAGAAATTCATGCCGGGTCAAAGCCACTGTTTTCCCGCAGGCTGTCATTTCCTGTGTATCCGGGTCCAGGCGCCACTCCCGCCAGACATAGCCTTCCTGCGCGTGGACAGCTTTCCTGCCGCCTGCTCTGTTTTGGCGGCGCAGCTGCACCTGGATTCTGACCAGCAGTTCCGGCAGGTCAAACGGCTTGCAGATATAATCCTCCGCGCCTGCAGACAGCACATCTACCTTGCTGTCCAGCCCGCTCTTTGCAGACAGCACAATAACCGGTGTCTTTTCAGAAAACACGGAAACTAATTCTTCCCCTGTAATTCCCGGAAGCATCAAATCCAATAGAATCAGGTCGAATTCTTCCATAGAAAATAACAGTTTCCCCTCACTGCCGGAATAAGCCTGCCGGCACATATACCCATGAGACTCCAGATAC
>Ga0137308_100548_pt1 | contig 58071 bp, 43 predicted proteins | sample Inofrocosms_June_FD_97181 | JGI IMG/M metagenome (GOLD analysis project Ga0137308, IMG submission 97181) | Mouse cecal microbial communities from Vienna, Austria - N-Acetylneuraminic and N-Acetylglucosamine D2O microcosms_June | ecosystem: Host-associated > Mammals > Digestive system > Large... | reverse complement strand
TGCTTTGAAAATTACTACCTAAAATTTATTTTTTGTATTTTTGTTTCTGCCCTTGCCGCGGGAAATCAACACTACGGCAACATCATTTACATTAGTGCCGGTTGCTCCGGTTCTCAGCAGTCCGCCTGCTTTTCCCAACGCCTCATAAGCATTATTGTCCTGCAGTGTACGAAATATATCAATTCCCGCGAATTCCAAACGTTTCTTCGTATTTTCGTCGCAATATCCGCCGGCAGCATCTGTAGGACCGTCCGTCCCGTCACTTCCGATACTGAATACCGCCGTATCCTTCAATCCTGAAATCCCTTGTGCGGCAGCCAATGCCAGTTCCTGATTCCGGCCGCCCTTACCGTTTCCGGTGAGATGTACGATTGTTTCGCCTCCTGCCAGAAAGGCAAGACTATATTCCGTGTCCTGATGCGTCCTTGCAATGGAAGCCAGAAAACTTCCTGCCTCTCTGGCCTCACAACACAGCTGATCCGTCAGCAGCACCGTCCGGTATCCCAATGATTCACATGCTTCGGCGGCGGCAAGACACAGCTTTTTAACGCTTCCGGTAATCACGGTTTCCACATTGTCCAGCTCTTTCGGTGTTTCGATCCGTAACAGTCTGCACGCCTGTTGGCTGAGCCGAAGACGGTATTTTTCCATTACTGCCAGCGCCTGACTGCAAGTACTGCTGTCCGGAAATGCCGGCCCGGAAGCAATCATATCCAGCGGGTCGCCTATTATGTCACTGAGCACAATACTATACACTTTTGCGGGGGCGCAGATTTGCGCAAATCGCCCCCCCTTTACGGCAGAGAGCCGTTTGCGTATCATATTCATCTCTCTGATGTCCGCTCCGCATGCCAGAAGCTGTGCCGTTATGTCCGAAAGCTCCTGTCCCGATATCAATGGTTTTTCAAAAAGGGCGGATCCTCCCCCAGACAATAAAAACACCACGGTATCTTCTTCTGTCAGATTGCTTACCATGTCCAGCGCGGCCTGAGTTCCCTTAAAAGAATTTTCATCCGGTATCGGATGGCCTGCCTCATAACATACTACTTTGGATATGCCCCCTTGCACATGTCCGTATTTCGTAACGCATACTCCCGCCTGCAGTTTATCCCCTAAAACGGATTCTGCCGTTTTAGCCATCTGCCACGCCGCTTTGCCTGCCGCCACCAAGTATATCCTGCCCTCATGAAAAGCTTTATCCTTTAACGCCCGCACCACCGCCTCGTCAGGCATTACTTTCTGCAACGCCGCCCTTATAATTAAGTCAGCCTCCTGTCTTAAATTCATAATATACCTCCTACTACATACGCCTTTAGGTGTCTATTCTTACATATCATCTGCTTTGGAGATTACCATTGCAGGAGAGCAGGCTTCTTTCAAGCTTCCAAACAAGCCTGTGCCTCTGGCGTAAGCAGCAAAGCATTACGCCGACTTGGACGTTACCTCTTTTCTGTATATCAGTAAGGAAAAAACTGCAGTTACATATTCCGTAAAGCAGAAAGCATACCACACCCCGTCTGCTCCGGCAAATCTGCTGAGCAAATATGCCGAGGGCAGAATGACTGCCACATACCGTAATAAAGATATGGCAAGGGACTGACTGCCTTTCCCCAATCCCTCCAACGCACCGGAACAAGTAACGGAAACTGCAGATATGATAAAACCTAAACTGATAATATGCAATGCGGTGATACCGATTTCTACGGTTTCGGCGCTTTCCGTAAATAATTCGATGAGCTGTCCGGGAAAGACCCACGACAAAACGGTGCCCGCCAGCATAATTCCCAGATTCATTTTCAGTGCCGTATAGAATATCTTTTTGACACGGGCATGTTCCCCCGCTCCGAAATTATAACCCATCAGCGGCCTTATTCCCTGAATAATTCCGTTGGCTGTCAAATATATAAATGTCTGCAGCTTATAATATACCCCCAATACAAGGACGTATTTTTCCGAAAAATCTGCCAGAAGCCCGTTCAGCATGGAAATCAGCAATGAGGGTAAAGCCAGATTTAACGCAGCGGAAATACCTACCGAATACATTTTTTTCACTGCCGCACCGTCTATGCGCAAATGCTTTCTCTTTATTTTTACAGCAACGGGGCAGCATATATAAAACATCAGGTAGACAATAAGAGTGACACACTGTCCGATTCCTGTTGCATAGGCGGCTCCGGCAATACCCATAGCCGGGAAAAAACCGAACCCAAAAATCATCAGCGGATCCAAAATAATATTCACAATGCAGCCGCACATCATACTGAACATGGAAACCTTCATTTTCCCTACCGCTTGAAAAATTTTCTCATACGCAAGCCCTAATGCAATTATGGGAGAAAACAAAAATATCCTGTCTGCATAGCTCAATGCCAACTCTATGATTTCCTTATCCGAAGAAAAATTTTTTAGAAAAAAGGGCATTCCTGCCGTACAAATTCCCATCAGTATAATTCCGTGAAGGAAGCTGAACAGAATTCCTTGTGTGGCCGTTTTGTCTGCCCGGATCTGATCGCCGGCCCCCAGATAGAAAGCAATTCCCGCATTGATGCCGATGCCGAACCCAATGGCAATGGCATTAATCAAATTTTGCACCGGATAAACAAGGGCCAGTGCGGTCATTGCGTCTTCACTTACTTTTGCCACGAAATAACTGTCAATGATATTATACAACGAATTGACCGCCATAGAAATGACCATTGGAAGAGACATGGAAACCACCAACGGCAATATCTTTTTTTCTTTCATGAATGTTTGTTCCATATATTTTCCTCCTCACGGATTGTGTTGCTCAACAGAATCCTTTTCCTCTTCCGGTTCTTTGGCTTTCGCCTCGGTTCCTTTTGAATGAGCAGACCCGTAAGGCTTTGCCTTTCGGGTTCACACAAAAAACCACGCAATTACTTAAAGTAATTGCGTGGCGAAAAAAGAATACTCTTGAAAAATCCACTCCCTTGCGGGTTTTATATAACTCTTATATCACATATTTTTCAAAAGGTCAACTACAAATAACTGACCCTTGTTGTCCGGAACTTACACATTACTTTTCACACCCACGCCACCGCAAGGCGTTTTCACACGTTTTTGCGTGCCAAACCCGAGAACAGCCTGCGCGAAACCGCTGTTTTGCGGTTTCTGTGCGTTCGTTACCGGTCACGGAGGGAACAGTAACCTTACACTCAAATATGCCTGATGGTGACGTATGTACGAAAAAGCAAACGTAATCCCCTATAACAAGCTTCTCCTGAGATTATGCACAATTGTTTCCCCATGTCTAATCAATTACTGTCAGAATCTTTTAATCTTCTTTGTAGTATTTTTCTCAAATTCCTGCTCTCTCACCTGCAGTTTGAAGATACGCTTATAAAGTGGAGCCGTGCTGTTATACTCGTCAATAATCTTCTGGAGTTCCGCCTGAACATTCTTAATTTTTTTCTTGGCCACATACTCTAGGTCGGGGAAAATCTCCGCCTCTATGACGCCTTCACTGTCACGCACAAGAACTTCCTGAACAAGCCGTTTCTCACCTATCTTGTTTTCGATTTCCTCCGGAGAAACATTCTCTCCGTTGGGAGTAATAATCAGATTCTTCTTACGTCCCGTAAGAAAAAGATATCCTTCTTCATCCACATAGCCTAAATCCCCTGTCTTCAGCCAGCCGTCTTCGAGCGTCTGCGCCGTTTCCTCCGGCATTTGATAATAGCCCTGCATAACGCTGGTGCCCTTCACCCAAATTTCCTCCTCCACGGTCTTAACCTCACAGTTGGGCATACATTTCCCTACAGAACCAGCTTTTGACATATTGTTGCAATTGGTGCTGATAACAGGCGCACACTCCGTCATGCCATATCCTTGAAGAATGGTAATGCCGTATCTTTTAAACAAATCAATGTATTTAGGATTCAAATATGCCCCGCCGCTGCATATTGTATGGAATTGCTTTCCGAACACCTTTGCTTTCACAATCACTGCCGGAATCAAGGCGGCTTCCTCCAGCTTCTTGGCAAGTGTTTCCACCATTAAAGGCACCATTAAAATCATGTTAGGCTCAAAAAGTTTAATATTTTGTGCGACTCTTAAGAGTGAATCATTGATACAGATTGTAGCACCAATGGATGTTCCTTTTAAAATATCCATACTGAGGCAATATGCATGGTGTATGGGAAGCACACTCATTACTACCATCCCCGGCTCATATCCCATATCCAAGGCAGTGGCATTCTCCGCAAGGTTCCTATGAGTCAGCATAACGCCTTTGCTCTTTCCGGTGGTGCCCGACGTAAACATAATGGTAGCTAAATCCTCGGGCTTTGGTTCAAATTTTACGTCTGCCCTTGCTTTGGAAATCGCTTCCCACATGAATAATGCATCGGGAACCTTGCTTTCCGAACTCATTGCAATCAGATTCTTTAATTTCCGGCATTTCTCGGCCGCCATCAGCGCTACACCCGCTTTTGTTTCGTCATAGACCAGCGTTGTCACATCCGCTCTGTCGATTAGTTCACACAAATCGGCCTCCGGAAGATTGGCATCCAGAGGCACCGCTACGCTGCCGCTGCTGACCGTTCCATAATATGCCGTTACCCATGAGTAAGAGGAGGCTCCGACAATGGCAATATGTTTTCCCTGTTCGCCCAGCTCAGCCAGCGCCGCACCGAAATGCTCACTGTCGCTTCGGAGCTGTGTATATGTCTTTGCCTCCACCTTCGTCTCTTTTTTCCCGCTTTCACCGGCGCTTTTTACTTTATATCTGAAAGCTTCCTGAGAGCCGAAATTTTTTTCCGCTTTTACAAGCAGCTCATATATTGTACTACTTAATTCGTTCATATCTCCTCACATTCCGCCGCACCACAGCACGGACTCATTCTGCAGCCGTCCTGACAGCCCTGCCGCAGTTTTTAAGTTGAAAGACATGAGCCAAAACTGTTTTTCTGCGCCGTCAGCCAGATTTATGTGTCTAAAATTTGTTTTTCTGCATTTCAATTCATAGGGGTAATGTTTTAATGCTATAATCAATCGGTCAGCGTGGAAAGATAATCCGCCGCCTCTTGCACTGTGCGGATATTTGCCGCTTTCTCCGCATCAATTTCAACATCCAAAGCTTCCTCAAGCTCACCGAGCATACTCATGAAATCAAATGAAGTAAACCCTAAATCCTCCATAAAACGTGACTCGGGCTTGATGTCCTCTTTCTTGACTTCCACATAATTTACAATTACATCCACTAATTGTTCAAACATAATTCCCATCCTCTCTTACTTTCCGCCATGCCGCCGGAAGCATCTCACCGGCAATTCTTCCATACATGCCGCCAAAGCCGCACAAATAATTTATGAATTGGTGCAAGGCCGGAAGAATCGCACCGGCAATTCTTCTAACTGCTTTAGCAGTTTGCGAAGAAGCTCTGCTCCGCAGAGCGTGAAATCACTTAGCGAAGTCTTTTCGAGCTTAGTGATTTCCTTCGCACTTAGACCAGCTTAATAATATCTCCAATCTTAAGATTGGGACTCTCGGTTCCTTTGAACATAATCTTGCAGATATAGTAGTAGAAATATTCCAGCTGCTCTCTGCTGTATGCCTTGGTCTGGTGTTCAAAACTAAAGTCCAGACCATTGTCCTCGGTTCTGTGCATAACCGTAAGATACATGCCGTCGGAATAATAACCATTGCAGTATCTCTTTGTCTTATAACGAATATCTCCCAAATCCGTCAAGCCCTTTTCCTTTAGCGTAGCGGGCTGGTAGGTCAGGGACACCGTCTCATATCCCATACCCGGAGGAGTCTGATAATATTGTCCTCTGTAGGAAAGATATTCCGCAGGATTAAAGTTCACATAACGGAAAACTTCGTTTTGCTTATCCCTGATCTCCTGAATTCCTTCCAGAAAGGTCTTTGATTCAGGAATAACAGTCCGAAAAGGAAAGCAATGGATACGTGTCCCGCCTGATTTCTTTTCCAGAAGAGTCGCTCTGCGCGCATACGCAATCTGCATGGAAACATCATCACATTGGTTGATTTTCTGCAGATAGGTTCGTATTCCCATTATAAGCAGACATTGAAGAGATATATGCTGTTCCTCACAGAACTTCATAAGTCTTCCGGTAGGCTCCTCCTCCAGATGGAAGATATCTATGGCCGCTGCAAAACTGTCGGATCCCGTAGGCGCTGTCCTGAGATCAGGATTCCCGGCCGCCGCTCTCGCCTCCTCCAATTTTTTCCTTCCTTCCAAACCGTTATAAATAGGTTCCGACTCTTGGATCTGTCTGTAAAAGTATTCCCTGTCTCTTGCCTGTGCTTTGCTGCCGGCCTCGTAAGCCAGATCCTTTTCAACCTGCTCAATGTAGGAACGCATGTCGGAGGGATATGGAATGCCTTCAAAATTTGCACTACAGTATAGCTCGATGACATCCTTCATAAAACAGATCAAGGACTGTGCGTCAATAAATCTATGATCGCCTGCGATAAACAACCCTTCAAAGCCGTCGGGAGTCTTGATAATTACCACCTTATTCATGGGCGCATCCTCTTTATCAAAAGGAACCCGCGTCCATGCCGTCATTTCGGCTTCCGCTTCCTCCATGGTTTTTTCCGAGAAATCCACGAACTCTATCTCGCGCTCCTCCCGGTCTGCAATATACTGATACCACTGATCCTCAGCCTTGTCGTATGCAAGCCGTGCCCGCATGGATTCACAACGGTCATATGCCTTATATATAGCCTTTCTCAGTTCTTCGATATTAAGTTCGAACTCAATCGTGAGACTGGTACCCACATTCAATATTTCTTTACCCGGACTATATTGTGCATAATAATTGTGAAACTTCTGCGCCACTGTCAAGGGATATACCTTATGGCCTTTTCTTGTTTTCATTCCTGATACCCATGCCTTTCCCGCATGAACCCTTCCTATGAGGAATAAGTTCAAACACATAGCTTGAAGATTACAATACAAATCATAATCTTTCGTTTCCGTTCCATTGTTACAGTTCATTACTGCCGGCTGCAAAGATTCCGCCCACGACTGTTTTCCCGCTGCCGCCGATAGCAGTTACTTTGTCCCTTCTTACGGACTCTCGGCAAGCCTTACGTTCATAGTCCGTTTTGCGATAAATCCTCTAAATTCCACCTGTGGAATCCGCCAGACATTTCCCTCTCTCTTGCACGAAATCCCGAGACTTCCGTGAGCTAAATCCGCTGCCCTTATGCATCTTCTCAGGAACTTCTCAGACTTTCATGTGTGGCGGTGCAGTCGGCTGCATAAGGATTTATTATGACATGATCTCTTCCGAAAACTCTGTCAACGCTTTTTCGTATGCATCCATATCCTTATAATAGCTCTCGGCATGAGCCGCGCCTTCGATAATCAGCTTACGCTTGGGCGATTTACAGCTGTCATAAATCTCATGGCACATGCTGCATGGCACAAAAGTATCTGCCGAACCGTGGATAAACAGTATGGGCACCTTTGCCTTCTGTACCTCCCGTCTGGCATTGCACTCATCCATACCGTAACCCGCCAGCCTCTTATTGAGCAGATCGGCTCCCTGAATGGCAGGAAAAGCAGGCAGATGGTACATATGATTCAACACATGGGTAAAAACCTCTTTCGGCGAAGTAAAGCCGCAATCAGAAACAATTCCCTTTACATTGGCAGGCAGCTCCAAACCGCTTGCCATCAATACCGTCGCCCCTCCCATGGAAGTTCCGTGGAGCATGATTTTTACATTTTCTCCGCATTCCCGTATGGTCCAGCGAATCCAGCTGAGGGCATCCTGCCTGTCCAGACATCCGAAGCCGATATACTCTCCTTCACTTTCCCCGTGTGCTCTTGCGTCCGGCAGCAGCATAGCATACCCATGCTTCAGAAAATAGTCTGCAATAGCCATATGATTACTGAGGCCTTCCCCTGTATATCCGTGAAAACAGATCACAATCTTTTCTGCCTGCTCCGTCCCGTTAATTGCCGGAAAATATGTGGCATGAAGCTTTAATCCGTCGAAGGACGTAAGGTACACATCTCTATGCTGCTGTACCATTACAAATTTCTTCCGCTCCTCCATCAACGGAAAATACTTTGCCCAATCCGTCCCGGACATCTTTGTAGTCCGTTCCGTTTTTGCATTTCCCCGCTTCATGGTTCTATTATAGAAGTATACTGTCTCTCCTATACCCGCCGCAGCCAGAAGCCCGGTTGCAGCAACAATATTTTTTAATGCTCCCATCCGTTATTCCTCTTTTCAATACAACTATCGTCATAAAAACCATGAAATATCCTACATTTTCCGATACAGATGATTACAGATATTCCTTGAGTAAGCGGCATTGTTTATTTACTGCCCTTTTGCTCACTTTTCTTTTGTTCGCTCTTCTTGGCCGCCGTCTTCACGATGGTGTTCACCACCTTGTCGGCCGTTTTCTTTGCAAGGCTCTTCTGGCTCTGCACGGAAGCTCTCTTCATTTCTATAATTTCCTTTAACCGCAGCGCCTTTTCGAAATTGCCTTCCACCCGAAGCTTCTGTTCCGTGAAAGCCGAAATGGGATCCATTTTGCCCTCGGCAATATCCAAGAGAACATCGGGAGCACAGATAAAAATTGCATCCCTGTCATAGTACTCATATGGCTCCACAAAAAGCCGGCCTTCTTTTACTTCCACGTAAAAAGCTCCTCCGGCTTCCTCATCCTCAATGTTAAACTGAAAAGCAAGATGCTCATGAATGTCGCTCACATCGGCTCCCATAAATTTCCCTTTAACCTCATAAAAAAAATCAGCGTAAGTCACCATTTCCTCCTATTCCGTCGTTAAAGCAATCCCGAACCCCTTCTTTTCCCAAAGCTCTTTGCATATTGCTGTTTTTTGGAAATATTCGTGGATTTTCGACATAAATACTGTATGTTCTAGTTTTTCGACCATTGGTCGATTCATTACATAAACCACTATATCATATATTTCGACCGTTGGTCAATTTATTTTTATCCAATATTTTATCAAACTTTCTATCTATTTTTAGGCATTATTTATGATTGTCCCAATATTATTTTTATGTTATTCTTTTTTTAATATGGATTTTGTATATGAATAAAATGATTCTGCGGAGTTTTGCCGAAGGCCGATTAAACAGAATAGTACATGCACTATTTTAAGAATGGGGATTAGTATGCCGGATACGAAAAAATATAACAGAATACTGGATGCGCTCCAAAATCTCTTGGAAGACAGCAGCATACAGAATATTTCCGTGAGTGATATTGCCAAAAAGGCGGAAATGGGAAAAGGAAGCATCTACTACTACTTTCCATCAAAGGAAGCAATTCTTGATGCGTTAATCGAAAGAAATTACGAGGAACCTCTTCAGACTGCCAAAAATCTCGCTGCCTTGACAGAGGTTTCCCCTTTTACGCGTATGGCTATGATCTTTCAGGCATGCCGCAGTTCTTCCGCTGCCTTTCTGAGCCATAACAGAGATAATTCTGATACCATAGCAAACGCCCAAAATTCTGCTTTGCTGCAACAGAAATATATGAATCATCTCATATCGGAGCTAAAACCCGCACTGACGGAAATCATAAAGCAAGGAATTGCTTCCGGTGAAATTCATTTTGACTATCCTGCGGCTCTTGCCGAAATCGTATTGATTGTGCTGGCGGTGAAGCTTAACAACACCTTCTTATCCTCCACCGCAGAAAATTCGGAAAACACCATTCAGGGTCTGGTCTCCTTATTGGAGAAGGGAACCGATGTGCCTCAGGGAACATTAAATTACTTGGTATAGCACAAGCATATCCTACATAACAGATGGGATCCACCCTAGCCGCTTTCCGGTTCAGCTCCTCTCCTGCCGCCTGTTCCAGCCTTAACACAAAGCTGCTCTCAAAAGCTGCATTAACCGCATTTAAAAGCAATTGCAGAATGAGAACAATACTCAAGGCTGCCGCTTAAACCAGACGTTGCTGCCCTGTACTACTCCAGTGACGATTTCACACAACACCAGCAGAAGGAAAAAGACAAAAAGCTTCTTCCATGTCACGTGAAGCATAGCTCTTATCAGTGAAAAATATCCCTTTTTTGTTTCTCCATAGTATCCGTCCTTTCAGGCACATAGCTTGCATATCTTTTCGGAAATAGTGTGTAAAATTTAACGGTTTGGCGATTGTATTGTCCGTATCGTCAATCTTATGGACTTTAGTCTTTCTTCCCGTCACTATACCAGCTTTTCTGGCTGTCATACATCTGCCGATACAAACCATCCTTCTCCATCAATTCCTCATTCCACTGTTCATTTACATACTCTGTGTATGCAAAAAACGTCCTTTCGTCCGCCGTATCCCTGCCAGTCAAAACGTTTTGCAGATATTCTCCCCGCCTCTCATGTTCCGCAGCCTCCTGAAAAGCAGTATAAATATGTTTCCCGCTCTTCACAGAGAGCGTTACCAAAGGAACCATAATCAGTATCATGATTCCGCCCAAGACCGGATTTTCCGCAAAAATTATCAGTAACACCCCGAAAATCCGGATCATGGACATAAGAAAATCACAGATCGAAGACAAAACCCATGACATATTGCGATGCATTTCTTTGCCCACTCTCTGGCAAAGTTCCCATATTTTATTATTCTCCACATCACTGTACTTTAATTTGGAGCGTTTCTTCGTCACTTCCAGCTTCGTTTAATATTCCACACTGATACGCAGCCTTTCTGCCGGTATCCTGCCCAGATTCCACCCCATGCGTTTCCAAACGATAATCAACAGCATGGCCGCCAGCAAGGGATACGCATCCTTCAATTGTGCCCTTCCCATGGCACAGGCCAGCGCCGTCTCTATAAACCAGACCTCCACCAACACTCAAAGAACATTGACATTGCCGGTCAACATCTTCTGTCCTATAACCGCAGATGTACACAGCGGAGCGCATGAAAACGGTATTTTAACCAAATCAGTCCATCTGTATTTCTTTTGTTTTAAATGAAAGCTCATGTCCAATCCCCTCATGTTAACATGTTAATCTTCATGATTCCGCTTCGCAGAACCGCAAATCAGGATGCATCCGTAATAGAACGTATTCTATCCCTAACCGGATAATCTTCCGTCGCATGTCGGATATGCAGCTACTATAACTATGGATTTTTATAATACCCTTTCTCCTCCGCAATGTCAAATTAAAGCAGAATTTGCCGCCTGCTTTTCCTTATCGTATAACTGTATTTGTTCATAATACATGCTGTAATACAGACCCTTCCGCTCCATTAATTCTGCATGTGTCCCTTGCTCGGCTATGGATCCCGAATCTAAAACAAGAATCCTATCCGCTAAACTGACCATACCCAGACGGTGGGAAATAAATATGGCAGTTTTATTATCTGTGATTTCATTAAATGACTCGAATATCTTTGATTCCACGATGGGATCCAGCGCCGCTGTCGGTTCGTCCATAATATATAAGACAGGATTCTCTTTTCGGGAATTACGCGCGATTCCCAGCTTAGCCCATTCGCCCCCGGATATATTATATTGGTCATCGTTTTCTTCACCCAGCAATGTCTGTCCCTTCCTTGGCGCTTTGGACAGAATATCATCGATCTCCAAAACCTTTTCCACAGATTGATTAGAGCGAACTCTGCCCAAGTTGAGGTTATCATCAATAGAAAAGATGTACCGAGGGGTATTCTGCATAATATAAACCGTATTTTTCCTAAAATCGCTTACGCATTCAGCCAAATCCATCCCCATAACCCGGACATTCCCCGTTTCCGGTTTATAAAAACCAAGCAGGACATTTATCAATGTCGATTTACCGCTGCCGTTCTTTCCGACAATCGCTATTTTTTCCCCTTTCTTAATCTGAAAGCCGACATCATGCAAAGCGCCTTTTTTCGTAGGATAACTGAAATTAACATTTTCCATTTCAATAAACGGAACATCCTCTCTGATCCGGAGAACATTATCGGATACCGTTTCATCCGCCAACCTGTGGAATTTTTCATAATCTTGGAAAACTAAATTTAACGAACTGAAATCGCGGAACTTCGAAAAAATATCCATTAAACAGCTCTGCATAGAGTCCATCGCCTGCATCAAAACGGTAAATGCCGATAACCCCGCCCCCCTGTAAATAATCAAGAAGACCGTTAACAGCATACACAGCCCTTTCCCTATACTCTTAATAATTTCCAGCAGCACTCCCAAAAGAGAATACTTTTTCGCTATCTCATAATTTTCAAAATGGAGCTCTTCATTAATCCGCTTTTCTTTCTCCCCAAGGTATTGAAAACAGTCATAAACCTTAAGCTCCTTATTGTAGTGCTTGTCGAACAGCATTTTAATCAGATACCAATTCTTTCTCTGCTTCTTTCCTTGATTTATCTCTTTAAAATAATTATCGAAGCACATTTTCTTATACAAAAAAATGTACGGTATTGTAAAAGCAATCAAAATAACGGGCACAAGCCAATGAATGTCAACCAATATAATCACTGCGGTGAACAGCTGTATTATGACACTGACTACATCCATTATCATAAATACAGACGAAGAACATTTTTCAGGTATGTTCTTCGATACCCGCTCTACCAAATCCAAAGTGTCGGAACTGTCAAATTCTATATAGCTCATACGAAACATTTTGCTTTGTAACTCTTTTTGTATCTCTGTCTGTATCCCATGGCTGATCAGCGACATCAGCCTCTTTTGGATCAAGGATAACGCTTTGGAGAAAATTTGGAGAAACGCGAAAAAAGCTATCAGGGCGCTTACCACCGCAAAGGAAAACACCTCCGCCGAAAACAGGTCAAAGACTTTCCGGTTTATAATAAGCAACAGAGACGGTATCAGCGATATAAGAAGATATAGGAAAACCACACAAACGGCTTTCCCTTTTCCTGCTTCAAAGAAAACGCGAAAAACATATTTTAAGGATTTTGTTTTTTTCATTCTAACTCCCATCTGCCCGCTTTGGCGGGCATTCAAATCAGGATTGTGAAATGTCCTTTTTCACACTAACCTCCATGATTCCATGCGGAGAATGCCGTATTTCAGGCATTCTCCTGCGTGAGACTTAGAACTTCTCCACGAAACAGCCTCTGCTGTGAGTGGCTAGAAGTTCTTCTCGTGCTGCCTCCATATGCCCGCTTGAGTGGGCACTCAAATCCGTATGAGAAATGCCGTGTTTTAGGCATTTTTCGGTGTGAAATTTAGTACTTCTCCGCGAAGCAGCCCTTGCTGCGAGTGGTTAGAAGTACTTTTCACACTATGTCCACTCCTTCATACCATTTAAGCTGCTCTTTATAGAAATTGTAATAGCATCCCTTTTTCTTCATTAATTCCTGATGATTTCCGTCTTCTGCAATACTTCCGTCTTTCACAAACAGAATCCGGTCCGCAAGATTTGTAAAGCCTGCCCTATGGGACACAAATATTACCGTTTTATCGGAGAAGGTTTCTTTAATTTGTTTATACAGTTCCACTTCCGAAATAGGATCTAACGAAGCCGTAGGCTCGTCCATAATCAGGAATGTTTTATCGCCATAGACAGCCCTTGCTATTGCGATCTTTTGCCACTGCCCCTCGGACGGTATTTTGCCTTCCGGATCAAAAGACCTTCCGATAATATCGCCGGAACCGATATCCTCCGTATCTATACCAAGTTTGCTGCACAATTCCACGATGGATCCGGTTTCGGATATTTTAGATATATCGCCAAGGCCGACGCTCTCAGACAACATAAGCTCAAATTTCACATAGTCCTGCCAAACGGCTCCCAGTTCCTTTTCTTCCACTCCCCAAACCATCTCTCCCGACGCAGGCTGGTATAGTCCCGCTAATAATTTCACCAATGTTGTTTTTCCGGCGCCATTGGAACCAACAATAGCGATTTTTTCTCCGGCGGATATCTTCAAATTAATATCTTTGAGAACCGGATTGTCCTCCGTATATGAAAAGGATACGTCTTTGAGCTCTATTATATCTTTTGAATCCGTTTGAGTCTTTTCCTCCCTTGATATATCCTGCATCAAAAAATCACATAACTCATCTATGTAAGGAATGGAATAATGAACTGCCTTAAACTCCGAAAAAACCGCAGACATAATGCCATTAAACTGCCCTTGTGTCTGCCAAACCAAAAAGACCAAGGCTATGCTGATGTTTCCGGTTCCAAACTTCCATGATACATATAGCAGCGGAAGTATATTTAAAACGATTTGAAGTGTGTCAAAAATAAATTTTCTGTTCTCTATTTTCTTCTCAAACAAATAATCTTCCTTGTATGTCTCTTTATTCTGCCCCTCCCACATATCTTGGATAAAATCATTTGAATGCAGCATACGCATCTCCATGATTGCTTCTTTATTATAAAAATAGGATTTGACTTTATCTCTCCGTATCTTCTTCTTTTCCTGCTTTTTTTGGTGCTCCCAACGCAGATTACCCTCATTAAAATTGAAAATATTTCCGATGACAGCCACAATAAATATCATGAAAAAGACTTCTGCACCGGCACGGTAGATTACCGGGAATATCAAGACTAAAGAAATTGCATTACATACGAACGATATAGTATGTACAATATTTTGTGTCAACATAGAATCTTGGGAAAACAAAACGATTCGTTTCAATTTTGCGATATTTTCCGGATTATCGAAATAGCTATGCTTTATCCGGCCAACCAATGAATATACATCGCCCATTAAATTGGTTCCGATTTTAACCTGCATCTTTTCGAATAAAAGAAGATTGCTGCACTTTGTTAAGCGAAAAATGCCTGAGGATAAAATAACGGCAGCAATTAAAATTATAACCGTGGTGAAACCGCCGGCATCATTGCTCTCAATAATGTGAATCAAGTTATAGTTAAATTCCAGCAGCAAAGGATACATAAACGCAGTAAAGGCGCAAATGACCAAAACAAACACACATTCTTTTTTTCCGCTGCGGAGCACAAATGAAAATAATTTTTTTATAGACGAGAACTCTTTTTTTATTTTGCCTGATACTTTCATCTTTATACCTCCTCGTGTGCTTCATAAGAGGGTGTGTAAGCCCCCCTCTTTGCACATTAATCAATATTTGAAAGTTTACTTTCAAACTTTCAGTCATGCCGCCATCGGCGGCACAAACAATTTATGAATTGATGCAAGTCTGGAAGAATCGTGCCAACGATTCTTTCGTGTGGAGAAGCTCTGCTCCGCAGAGCGTGAAATCACTTAGCGAGGTCTTTCCGAGCTTAGTGATTTCCTTCACACTTATAAAACCCCCTATTGTTTTAAAATGCCGTACTTCAACCCATTAGCTTTGTAAGTCCTGCGCCGGAGTGTGTTTAAAAAAGCTTTCTCCGGAGTGTGCGTCATACTTTCCGGAATACAAGTATCATTTTGAGTGAACTACTAAGCTCCCAGATTTTTGCACATAGCGGTTCAGTCTAATACATTAGAAAACGGAACTATAATCCGGAGAATATAAGAAACGTACAGAAATTCTCTTTGCTATGCTTTAATAACAAAATACCATAATTGATATACTATATCAACAAAAAATTGCCAAAAAGTGACCTTCTTTTCGGGAAAAAATTCCTACTGCATAGAACTATTGCTCCATCCAGTCAGGAATTGGATTTTGGGGCTGTATGGTTCGTGCTAGTACAACGAATAATTAATTTCTGATACATTGGCGCAGAATGATTATTTCATATGCAAGGCGGAGGAATGAGGCGTAGCGGTGGCTACGTCGATTGACGACAACGAAGCAGATGAAAAATCAGACAAGCCAAGGTGTCAGTTAATTAATATTCGTTGTACTAGTACTGCATTGCGGAAATAACGGTGAATATCAGTGCCCGATATTTGTGTCAGGGCAAGGAGGAGGGAGGCGATGCGGTGACATCGTTGAAGCTTGGGGAGTAGTGCTATCAGAAAAGTTTCCACAAATCCAAATGAGCGATATAACTGACTGGCAACATCGTTCTCAGAATGGGTGCATAATTCCAAAAAAAGAAAAAACATTTTTAATATTTTCTCTTAACCAACTGACAAATTTCCAGAGGTGCCGACACAGTCGGCTCAAACAATAAGCGAGAAGAATGCCAGCTCTTGACACTCTTCAGTGTGAATCTTAGCATTTCTTAGACGACGTTTTGGGCCTCTTAGAAAGTTTTCTCACGCTGACCTCCATAATGAGAAGTACCATATTGGAAACATTTTTCAAAACTTCATTCCTTTCACACTTCCAGCCTGCGTTTCATACATCCGTGCATACAGCCCCCTTTTTTCCATCAGCTGTCCGTGGCTGCCCTCTTCCGCAACGGTTCCATGCTCTAATACAAAAATACGCTTTGCTCTCCTTACCGCCGACATATGATGACTGAACATCAGTGTCGTAAATTTCTCATCATCTTCCATAAATTGTTCATATACTTTTGCCTGCCGGATAACGTCAAGTGAAGCCATAGGCTCGTCCACTATGCGGATCTGCGCAGGCTGCGTAAGCTCTCTGGCAATTAAAAGCTGCTGCCACTGCCCTTCCGAAAGTATCTTGCCGTTTTCTTCTATTCTGCCCAAAAAAGTATCCGCCCCCTGAGGAAACTTTCCGCCGCCTTCAGAAGCCCATTCTCTCACAAGAGCCTCTGCCAGCCTTTTTCTGGCGGGAACTTCCTCCTTCGCACTATCCCACAAGAAAATATTATTCATAACCGTATCTTCATATTTTGCAGCATCCTGAAACAGTACCGCAAAGATACGACGTCTCTCGGAAAAAGGGATCTCCCGCAGTTCTACTCCATTGAGCCGGATTTCTCCCTCGTAAGTATCATAAAATCCGGACAGCAGGTTTACAATGGTCGTCTTCCCCGAACCGTTGCTGCCTACAAAGGCATAGTACCCGCCCTTTGTCAACTGAAAGCTCAGGTCATGTAATACATATCTGCCCGTTCTGGGATACCGGAAAGACACGTTTCTGAATTCCAGCGTATTACATTCTTCCAAAACAGATTCTTCTTTCTCAGACTTTCGAATTTCATCCGCACTGTTGTCCACCCATTTTCCCTTCGCTTTCCCCTCATCGGTTTTCCCCATTTTCTCCATGCTTCTTCCCCTGATTTCCGTAACACCTTCCTCCGTCTCCGGCAGATGCATGAATCTGTTCCACTGCCTCAAAAATATTTTCCCGGCTTTCAGAAATCGGAGAGAGTTCCCTTCCTCATTATTCTGTGCCAGACCGCAGACCCCCATGGACATAGCAATAAAGTATCCTATCGATACCTCACCTTCTGCCATCAGTGCGGTTAAACCAAGTTCCGTCAGCACACAGGTAATAATGACCAAAACTTTATCGGCAAGTTCCTTCTTTTCACGTTCCATGGATCTTTCAAAAATTTCTTTCCGTATGCCTTCCGCCTCTCTATCATTCCTCTTTCCGATATAGCCTATATAGGAAAAAAAGCTTCTCTCTACGGCCGCGCTATGCCCCAGTGCCAATTCGTTCATATACTGTTTTTCCAGACCGTATTCGTTATCTCTTGCAACGGACATCTCCTTTTCCCCCAGCATATTCATAATACAATGTGCTGCTTCCAATAAAAAAAACAGGCAGCCCAAGGGGAATGCTGCCCTTCCCAATAGCAGACATATTCCCAGCAGTTTGACACAATACAGCATAAAGTTTCCCGATTTCTGCACAAGAAACCATACAATGGTTCTGTCTCTGCTCTCGTTGATGCTTTCTTGTAATGCCTGTTTTAATTCACGAAAAGCATAATCCTCTAAAAGCCTGTAAGGAATTTTCGATGTCTTCTCCACTATTTTGGATTTTAGTCGAAAACATACCATATTTTGCAATTTTAAAGTCAGATATCTTCCTAAACTATAACCAATTCTTTTCCACACAGACAGCAAAATAAGGCCCAGAACATACTGCGCCATCTTTTCCTGACTTCTCATAATAACTTTTTGAGGCAATACTTCATCGATTAACTCTGCCAGCAATACCAGCCACGCCACATTAGCTAATGCAGTGGCAAACTTTTGCAGGAGAACCGCCGATGCCGTCAAAATTTCTTTTTTCTTCCCTTTCATAATTTCTCCGCTTCGATACGCTTCAAATGCACCGAAACCTCCAATTCCTGTTCCCCCGCGTGATAGAATACCTCTCCCCCATATTTTTCCGCAATCTCCTGCACGATCCTGCCGCCATACCCGTGGCCTGCAGGATTTTTGGTCGTAAGCAGCCGTTTTCCGGAACCGAATTTCAGGCTTTTATAAATACTGTTCCGACAGATAATCTCAAGGCAGTCTTCCTCCCCTTCTACCAATACCTCCAGCCATGGTTTATCCCCGTTCCCCTCGTTAGCTTCAATGGCATTGTCCAATAGATTTCCTAACAAACTGCATAAGTCCTGATTGCCGATCCCCGAAAAAGAAGTCAATATAGCGCAGTGCACCTCCATATCGGCAGCTCTGGCCTCGGACAGCTTCTGGTTTAAAATAGCATTTGCATATTCATTGTCCGTATCCACAATCTTATAGATCTTATCAATCTGATGAAGCTTTTCCTCCAGCAGAGAACCCGCCTCCCTGATACGGTTCTGTTCGATAAGATTTGCCGTCACAAGCAGAAAATTTCTCATATCATGCTTCATCATATTAATCTGGTCGTAGCTTTTCTTTACATTATGCGCGCTTTGACTGTAATAGCGGTTCAGCATATCCAAAAGTTCATATTCCTCATTTGTCTTCCGTGTCTTGCTTCTCTTTGCATAAAGCAAAAAACAGCCCATGGACACGGCAAGTAAAATCAGATTCTCTATCACCAAGGCAAATACCAGCCCGCTGTCTTGATACCATTCCACTTGGAACCTCCTCTTTTACTATGCAAATCCGGAACCTTGCCTGCGGAAACCACAAGGTGCTTCATTCTCCCTTGCAGGAAATCCTCTTCGCGCCTCACAACAGCTTATTCTGCACCTGATCCCTGTAATTTCTTCCGATTTCCAACAGCGTCCCGGATCTAAGCCGCACTCCGCGCAAGCCCTTCTTTATCTGCATCACATGGCTTTCGTTGACGAGAAACGCTCTATGAATACGGATAAATCCATAACTTTTCAGAGCCTTCTCTTCCTCCTCCATCGTCTTTCTCTGACGGAAAACCTTTCCGTCCACCGTATAGTAAAGCAGATAATTGCGGCTGCTCTGAATGCTCTCTATCTCGGTCAACGCAACCTTCTCTATCATATCATCCTGATTCAAAAAGGACAAATAAATTTCCCGATTCGTCTTTTCCCGGATCCGCTTGAATGAACGGCGGAATTCCTCTTCCATTCTTTCTATGGTGCCTTTTCTCACAAAATAGACAGGCTCATAGGAAAAGCTTTGAAACACCAGTTCCTCCTTTGATGACAGGAAAATCAATTTACAGGTATGCCCCATCTCCGCCAGTCGCTCCGCCGTCTGAAATCCGTCCATAGGTTCCATTTGTATATCCAGCACCACAATATCGTAGGCATCCTTTTCATGTTCTCCCAGCATCATCCGGTTGTCCGAATAACAGTCAATCTCTGCATTTTCAAAATATTCACCTGCGATTCGAAACAGCAGTTCGCGTGTCTGCCGCAAAATCATCTCCTCGTCATCACAAATTGCAATCCGCATCTCCATCCAGCCTTCCTGCCATGCCGCTTTACCGCTCAAATCCAACCCTTACACATTACGCCATAGCAAGCGGATGAACTTTTCGGACAGCTCTTAAGTATACCACTTTGCCTGCTCATGATACATTTCACTGTAAATGCCATGCCGGGTCAGCAGTTCCTCATGGGTTCCTTGCTCTGCGATTCTTCCCTTGTCCAGTACCACGATTCTGTCCGCTATCTTGGCGGATCCCAGCCGATGTGTAATGATAACGGCGGTCTTATTTTTAGCGCTCTCTGCAAATCTTTGATATATTTCCGTCTCCTTCAAGGGATCAATGGCCGCCGTAGGTTCATCCAGCACAATCAGATTATGCTGCCTGTAAAGCCCTCTGGCAATGGAAAGCCGCTGCCACTGGCCGCCGGACAGGTCTGTACCCCCGAATTCTCTGGAAAGCATCGTATCCAGCCCCTGTGCAAACTCCCCGTCCCCTTCGTCAAGGCCTGCCCTGTTCAGGGAATGTGTAATCCGTTTTTCATCTATAGGATGCCCGCTGTCACTCAGAAATACATTTTCTCCCAAGGACATTTTGTACTTTTGGAAATTCTGGAACACGGCGGACAATTTTCCGGCGGAATTCCCGGGGGCAATTTCCCTTGTATCCACTCCGTCAATTTCCACCCGCCCCTCCGTGGGGCAGTAAAGTCCCAACAGCAGCTTTGCAAAAGTGCTCTTGCCCGCTCCGTTCTCTCCGACGATGGCAATCGTCTCTCCTTCCTTTATATCCAAATCTATTTGATGCAGCGCCGGTTCCCTGTTTCCCGGATAGGCAAAAGATACCTTGCAAAAGCTGACTCTCTTTCCCTCCGGAATCTCCTTTACCGCCTTTCTCTCCGGCAGATCCATAAAAGCCATATAATTTTCCGCACTTCCGATATTGTCTGTCAGTCTGGGCAATGTATTGCGGAACATGGTATCCAGTCTGTCGGATATATTATCCAATGAAGATAAGATAGCGGCAAAAGCCGCAATATCCACTCTTCCCCGAATTAAATAGTAGAACAACAGCAAAAGCATACCAATATATCCCGTCATGGAAATAAAACGCAGGAAAATTTCCACCAATTCGGATTTCTTTGTAGCCTTCCAGTCAATGTCCCTTGCCAGCTCCATATTTTCCCGGAACTTCCGGAAAAAATAGCCGTAGGCTCCCAATAGGCGCGTCTCTCTGGCATATTCTTTATCCGTAATACATCTCCCGTAATATTCACCCTTCCTCTGATACGGCGCCGCTTTATAAGCCGCCAGCTTATGCATTCTGTAACGCACCGCTCCGCCGATGATGTAGGGTACAAAAGAAATACAAAGCATGACCAGCAGACCTGTTTCAATCTGCGCCAAGTAAGCTCCCATAAAACCATAATAGCACAAAAATATACCCGCCATGCGGATGGATACCCACATAACCTCGACTACACTCTCAATTCCGGTATTTGCCCGCTTGATATCATCCAAAAAACGATTGTCTTCATAACAGATAGGATCAATCCTTGATGCTTTTCTGTTCAGTCGGTTTCCTGCTTCCTGATGCAGCCGCAGCCGCCCTTGTTCCTGAAGCAGATTATTCGCGGCATACAAAAGCATACTTACAATGAAATAAACACCCAGCAAAATTGCGGCTCCATAGACCCTGCCTGCCGATCCGCCGCCCATCATCTCCTGAGCGCTCTCAAAGAGATTCTGTTTCACTATGACACCGGCGCCGGAAGCCGCCTCCGCCAAAGCCATAACGAGCAATGCTGCCAAAAAGGTTCCCGGCATATTTTTCACACTGATCTTCAGCATACTGCCTAACATGTACGGATAACTGTATTTCTTCTTTTCTGTTTCCTTTTTTCTATTTTCCATCTTTATTGTTTCTCCCCCCTCATTTCTCTCCGCACTTCCCGTCAGACCGATTGAGCCTGCAGCGACGCACAATTAATTGGTAAACCGATGCAAATCCGTTCCTTGGGAATGACTTAGATTTTCTCATCTTCATCCCCTTCACTCTGATACCAGCTCTTCTGGCTGTTATACATTTTTGCGTACCGCCCTTGCAGTTCCATCAATACTTGATGGCTTCCGCTCTCAACCACTCTGCCGTCCTGAAGCACAAATATCCGGTCCGCCAGCCCGGTGGAGCCCAGACGGTGGCTGATAAAGATTGTCGTCCTGCCTCTGCTGATGCGTTCAAATTCCTCATACAGCCGGCTTTCACTGACAGGGTCAAGTGCAGCCGTAGGCTCATCAAGAATCTGAACCGGCGCGGAGCCCATCATACATCTGGCCATAGCCACTCTCTGCCATTGGCCTCCGGATAAGTCCACGCTTCCGTTTTCCAGCTTCCCCAGCGGGGTGTCATACCCTTGGGGCAGATTTTGCATTTCTTCCCGGATCCCTAATCTCCGGAGATGCTCATCCATCTGCCTCAGGGAATCAGGACTTTCCATTTCCGTAATATCCCCTAAAAGAATATTGTTGGCCACCGTATCATAATAACGGGCAAAGTCCTGATAAACTCCCGTAAAAATCCCCTTAAGCTGCCCTTGGGTATACTCCCGCAGCTCCCTGCCGTTTAAAAGTATCTCCCCCTGATACTCATCATATAAACCGGTCAGCAACTTGGTTATAGTGGTCTTTCCGGCGCCGTTTTCCCCTACAAAAGCATAATGCCTGCCAGCCTCCATCTTTAAACTGAAATCCTTCAGGATCTCTCTCTCCGTGCCCGGATACCGGAAAGTCACATGGCGAAACTCCAGACTTTCGAATACCGGCGGCTTCTCCGGCAGGCTGTCCGCGTCCTCCTGTTCCTCCATGTTGGCAAACACCGTCAAATCCTTCATGTAAGCGGCATATCTGGCAATTGTGACAAGAGACTGGCCGATATTGTTATGCATCAGATCTATCATTTCATAAATGGCCTTGGATAGAGCGATAAAAATACCCACTGTCACATTCCCCCGGCTCAGCTCCATAATCAGGAAACACACCATAATGGTGGCTATGGTATTGGTCATCACTGTGCTGACTCCGTTTCTGACTTCTTTTTGAGCATCTGTCTTTATACATATTTTTCTGTATTCAGCCATCTGCTCCTGCCATCTCTTATTCACATAATCCACATAGGAAAAAAGCGCCCTTTCCTGAACGGATTCCCGGTTTGTCATTGTACTTTGAAGATATTCTCCCCGTCTGGCAAATACGGCGGCCTCCTTATATGCCTTATAAGTCTTCTTTCCGCTGATGACGGAAAAGATAAGCACCGGCATGGAAAGAAGCAGACAGCCCACTCCCAATCCGATGCTCTGTGCGAAAATGATAAGGAATACTCCTATAATTCTAACAAGACCCACAAGAAAATTGCAAGTATGCTGCGTCATGCTCCACACATTCTTTTTCATGTCCCGGCTGATGCGGTTTGACAGCTCCCATACTTTCTCGTCCTCTATCAGCTTAAATTTCAGCCTCCCTCTTTTTTTCACAGCCTCCAAGCTCATCTGATACACGGCGCTGACTTCGATCCGTCTGGTCAAAATACGTCCGAAGCTGTACCCCATGCGCTTCCATGCCACGATGAAAAGCATGGCGGCAAGCAGCGGCAGCAGTCCCGCCAGAGTCTCCCCGCCGGTCACCAGCCGGACCGCCTTGTCGATGAACTCGGCCTCCACCAATACCCACAGAACATTAACCACTCCGGTTAGAACTTTCTGCGCCACCACTCCAATGGTACAGAGCGGCTCACAGGCCAGCGGCATCCCCAACAGGTAACGCAAATCATATTTTTTCGGTTTCAAATAAAATGCCATTTTCATCCTCCTCGTAAACTTTACCCATGATCCTCTCCGCTCCAAGTAAATCCCATTTCCGGAACAGATAATGGCTGCTCGGCAGCTGTCTATACGGCCACTGGCTTTTTCCTTTGCAGACATTATACTATAGCTCAATAAAACGAGAAGGGATATGGGACGAAACGCCGGAAACGGGGACATATGGAATAGATTTAGAAGCACAAAACAGTTGATATGGCCTTGGGACATGTTTAGAAGCACAGCCAGAGAAAAGTATTGGGATTTGCCCACAAAAATTTACCGCGGCCCTCGACCCTTCTGCCGAAGCCGGGATTTATAAAAAGATCAACGAAATTGCAGGAGATAAAGCAGCCGTCTATATCAACAGCCGCCTTTTCTCCTGCAAATTCTGTGACAAGATTATCGTGTTCCATGGAAGCGCAGTTATCCGGCAAGACCCACAGGCAGGAAAGCAATCCAAAAGCAGCAAGTATTTGATTCCGCCCTGATATTTGCTTTTCAAGCCTGTAAATACATGGATCCGGCACTTTTAACGTTAATTCTGTTTCATTATAAAATCACCACTTGATTCTCAAAATCAAATTCGTGGGGCGTCTTATTATCTGTCTTATGCCCTACTGCCAACGCTATCTGAAATACAATTTACTTCCGCTGAGTTATCCGGTTCTCCCAAAATGAGGTGTGTCTCAGAAGCATTTAAGACCCATTGATAAGGAGACAAACATATCCGCCTCCGGTGGCAATAGTTCCCTATGCATTTATACATAAAACATTTTCCGCTTCCGCAAATTCGTCTTCGGTATAGCCGCAAGATCTAATCTGCTCCTTTGTCAAACCGGCTTGAATCATTCTCTCAATAGCATCAATCCTCTCCTTCTTTATTCCCTTTTTTATTCCTTTTTCTATTCCTTCTTTTATTCCTTCTTTTATTCCTTCTTTTATTCCTTCTTTTATTCCTTCCTCAAAACTTATTTCCTTAATAGCTTCCGACCAATTGCACATAGTCTGCATCCTCCCTTCCAGTTCGGTAGTCATTATCATCCCGTACTTCTCTGCAAGTATACGTTTCTTTTCCTCCACGCTTGTGTTGGAAAGCAGCTTCTCCAGCATGGAGATCAGTGTGTTTTGAGAATCCTTTATAGTTTCCCCGTTTCTTATATTGATGATAATACCCCGCATCAAGTCTATGTCATACGGATTTACCTTATTTCCAAAAACAGTATTTCTGCCTAGATTGATCTCCTCAATGGAGTCGCCGTCCTCACTGTTATCCAGACACAGCCAGATACTTCTGACTTTTTTTAAATTGTCGTAATCACTGTGGAAAAATTCGGTCTGTTTCTGTGCAGAAATCATCCTTGCAAGATAAAATATGATCCTGTTCTCCAGATGATACCCCAGTTTACCGGGATCCGACGTTCTTTGTGCCTCCAGATTAATTAAAAATTTCATTTCCATTTTCTTATGATATGCCGTAAAACGAATATCGAAGAATATTTTCCCTTCTCCGGGGATATTGTCTTCCGTGCCGGATACGTTTACCCGTCCCAAATTTGAGAGTCCTGCATCCAGCGCTTTCGCCCCGATTTCAATATCCTCCCCTATACTATCCATAATATCCCCAATCGCCATATCCTTAAATTCCTGAACGGCATACTTTAAAATCCGTGCCAGTATTTGCTTATCTGCAAGCAGGAATTTTATGTTTGTATCATAGGCACTGGCGTCATTTGCCGCCTCAACCGCCTGTGCTAAATTAGTATCGCCCATTTCTCTTCCTTTCTTTTATACATTGCTTACAATAGCAGGCTTTTCTTGATTCATGGAAATCCCTGTTGCACTATTTTTATTATACTTGACTTATGCTATAATATCAATAATTCTTCCCCATTTAGCAGTTTGGGGAGAAGCTTTGCTTCGCAAAACGTGAAATCACTTAGCGAGGTCTTTTCGAGCTTAGTGATTTCCTTCACACTTCCAGACATACCGACGCAGTCGGCACAAACAATTAATGAATTGGTGCAAACCAAGGAATGACTTAGTTTCTCTTAGGCTGGGCACAAAGAGGGGGTTTACACCCCTTCCAACCTTAGAGAAACTTCATTCCTTTCACACTTTCCTGTCCATGACAAAAATCTCCTCCGATATATTCTGTTCTTTTCTTATCTGCCATGTACATTCCTTTGTAACTACATCTACTATAAACCATTCCCCAACGGCAGAGTCAATAGCCAAATAGAAATTCGCAGCAAACTCGTTCTTTAAACTCATTCTTTAATAAGGATGATACCGTGGTCTGCAAATCAGAATATGCTTACTCCCCTCCGGCAGGCGGTTAAATTAAAAACAGCAGCCAGACCTGACAGTATGCCGACCCAGCCGCTATAGTTCTCTCATATCAGCCATGTTTGTCCTTCCCATATCCTCCCTTCAAGTTTTGGTATATTCAAATATTACTATAATATTACCGTCTACGGTTCACCGTATCCAGCCCCAGAAAATAATCTGCAGAAACATGATAAAATTCACACAGCGAAATTGCTTTTTCTATGGGCAGTGCATTTCTTCCTGTCTCATAGCGGGAATATACTCTCTGGTCAATTTTTAGATATGCAGCCACTTCTTTCTGCCTTAAATCGTGATCCTCCCTCAGTTCTCTCATCATCACGTAGTTCTTTCTCATGCTTCGTCTCCATGTCAGGACTTCCTTAAAACCTTCTAATTACTGTTTCATCCTTCCCCGCTTCCAATTCCAGCGCTTCCCTGAGATGGTCTTTGGTGATGATTCCGTTTCCATCGCAAGCAGCCAGCAGCTTTGTCACATGGGCCGCGGAGCTGATTCTGGCGGGACTCAGCTCCGCGGCCTCCGCCAGCGCTCCAAAGTCCACATCCCGAGACACCGGAAGTCCCCCCTCCAGCACGGTTCTCCACAGCCGTTCCCTCCCCGCTCTGTCCAGATTACGGAACTTTACCGCAAAACGGATTCTCCTGACAAAAGCATCGTCAAAATGATCCTTAAGGTTTGTAGCAAGTATTAACATGCCGTCATATTCCTCCATCCTCTGGAGCAGAAAGGCCGCGGAGACATTTGCATATCTGTCATGGGAATCTTTGACGGCCGTTCTCTTTGCAAACAACGCATCCGCCTCATCAAAAAAAGAGAAGATAACGATTCCGGCGTGCCGTGCGGAAGATTTCATCTATATGCTTCTCCGTCTCACCGATATACTTGTCAAATACTTGGGATAAATCCACTTTAAAAAGCGGCAGCCCAAGCTCGGCAGCAAGTACGGATGCTGCCATTGTCTTGCCTGTGCCGGAACTGCCGTGAAACAGAACCCGCAGCCCCCTTCCCCCCCGCCATGCCTTGGCCAGCCTGATTACCGTTTCCAGCTGTTTTTCACAGTCCCGGGACAGTACGATATCCGCCCTCCGATATCTGTGCTCTATCAGTTTTCCGAACCTAAGAGCCTCCTGCTTACCTGAAGTCCCTCCTGCCAGATTGCACGCTCCGTCAGACTGCTCCCTTGCACACGCATCTGAAGCGTAATGGATCGATATCGCTTTTTTAACTCACCGATATTCAAACGGTAATTTTCCAAAAGCTCCTCCTGCCAGCTCCTGCGCTCCTCCTTTGGAATCCAAGTATCCAGCGCCGACCGCTTTTCCTCCCGAGTCATGGCATCCGCCAAAGAAAGGCACAGATCCGCATATTTTTTTATCAGACCGGCCTGATTCTGTGTGTATGCCAAAAAGCAGACAGGGCTGTCACCCAGATCCGAAAAGAGCCGCCGCATCCGACGCTGCCACTCCGCCTCCGAAGAATCGTCAAAGTCCTCCTCTTCAAACTCCAGAACCACCGTGGGCTTTGTGCGCCTGACCAGCAAGCGCAGTCCTTGCCGGACGCGATGCCGGCAGTTCGGAGAACCATAAAATAATTCTCTCGCTCTTACAAATAAGAGACAGGTCTGCTGCCTTGTGCATACCCGCCGCAAAAGAGTATGGCTTCCGCTGCCTTTTCTGCCATACAATATATTGCAGCGTTGCCGATGTGAGCTGTATGGGATAAACCGTGCGAAGACGGATTTCGTCCCCTTGTTCTCCATGCATATGGGCTTCGGTCCCTCTTTCAGCCATATGCCGTTTCCTTGATCTGACGCTCTCACCAGCAGAGCCCCCGACAGTTCCCTCCTGCTTTCTTCTCGTTCCGGCAAGGCTTCCAGAAATGCCATTTCCTGCTTTTTCCAGATTTTGTTGTAACGTTTCCGGTTTTCCGCCGCCATATCCAAAAAGACATCCGCGAGTACACTGCCCGCTTCCTCACTGTCAGGCATATATTCCCAATCGGTTCAATAGACAAGCGCCAATTTTTTTACTTTAACCCGTAATTCTTTTTTCACCTTTCCTCCATACCGCTTTAAGTGAAGGCGCAAAGGATCCGGGCGGAAGCGGCGGTGACAGCGGCAGACGCCGCATGTGCTTCAAAAGAGTCCGCCATTTTATATCCAAAATACCGTTTTCTTCCCCTATCCTCTTAAGAATTTCCTCCTCACAAGGCCGGACTGCAAAAAACCGCTCATCACTTATTCTTTTCAAAATAAATCCGTATTTTCCGCTTTGGGAATCCGGCTTCAAGCTCTCGTCCGGCGCAAGACGTGCAAGGGGCACCCAAGGCTCCTTCCATTCCTGTTCTCTCCATGCCTGAAGGTGCTCTTTAGCCGCCTGCCCATATTACACGGCGGTTTCAACGGCAAATTGGCAGGTTGAAATTTCCGTCGTTTCCGCATCCTCTGTGATAATCTTCAAATGACTGATTTCCAACAGTACCGTCAGATTCCTGCTTTCCTCCGTATAAATTTCCCATTCCCGCTGCAAGCTGCCCGAGCACATTGCAGGCTCTTCTTCCAAGATACAAAAGGCTTCACCCGATTGTGCAAAAAAGCTCCCTGAAGCTTTGCCATTCCACGCCAGCCGATACGGACGTTGCTTCCATCTGTTATCCGAGCCTGCATACGGATTTTAAAAAGGCTGTCCGACGGAACTAAAATGTTGATTTCCTTTTAGCCATCAAACCACAGGAATTTTTCTCGGGGCAATACCCCAGTTTTTTGCATTTAGGCACGCAGTAATTATCTACAATATATGCCCATTCATCGGAAAGACTTCTCAATTCTGTAAGAATGTCATGCATCATACCCCGATACTCCCAATTTGCCCTGTTACACAAACGCTGCTGGCACATATCCAAAATATTTCTTAAATTCCGTTTGTCCACAATTTTCGTTTTCATTCCCAGAGGCAGAAGCAATGCCGCGTCCTCTCTGGGAATCTTACATTCTTCCAGCAGAAACTGTGCACAATTTTTAATTTCTTCAATGCATTTTTCATAACGCTGCTCCGCTTCCTTATTTTTCCTAACGGAATCGGGCATAATATATTCAAAATCACTATAATTAATATACCGAGTGCTGGCCTGAAGCCGAGTGGGTGCTCCGCCGATATGAGTATACCACTCGCGTATCACTCTTGCGGAATATCCTTCCATAACCATCTCCACATTTACATACTCCAGCACACGTCCATGACCTGATTCCAGACAGTCCAGTCCTCTCTTGTAATTCTTATCCCTGTCCTGTATATTGCCCCCCCAGCATACTCCGGCTCTCTGTCCCATCAAAGTGAGCGGATTCCTTGTTGTCTCTTCCAATATTATAATTTTTCCCATTTTATTTCGTTTCTCCGTGCCTCCAAGAACAGCGCCTAAAGCAAACGGTATACAGCTATAACTGCTCTGTACATAACATATGCTCCCGGCAATCTCTTGGCAGTTTCATGTGATTAGTAACCCGGTACATCGTTCCGCAAATAACGAAGCCGATCGCGCAGAATACCCTCGGAAAATCATTCCGACTCTGTACCTTCATTTTGTCAACATAAAGAGGATGACCGGTGTAGTTATTTTGCGCCTCACCGATTATAGATAATAGCTCCCGCAATCTCGTCGGCCTTCTCACGGGTGCCCAGCACTCCCGCAATCGCAAGTCCGAAATCAATGGCAGTCCCCATTCCTCTGGAAGTAATCACATGATCCGAGATTTCCACCGGTCCTTGGGTGACAAGGGCGCCTTCCAAATGACTCTCAAAGTCAGGATAAGAACACGCATTTCTTCCCTTCAAAATACCCTTATGCCCAAAAATACTGGGAGCCGCACAGACTGCCGCAATATATTTTCCATTCTCATAAAAATTATCAATCTGCTCCATCAGCTCCGCATGAGCTTCCAGATTCTTTGTACCCGGCATACCTCCCGGCAGAATCAACATAGCATACTTGTCAAAATCTATCTGAGAAAATACCTTGTCCGCCGTCACCGTCACACCGTGGGAACCGGTCACCTGCCGCTCTTTTGTAACGGAAACCATATCAATGACAATCCCGCACCTACGGCAAATGTCCACTACAGTCAATGCCTCTATCTCTTCAAAACCTTCCGCCAAAAAAACAGCCGCTCCATTCATAAAATATATCCTCCTCTTTCCTTCAATATTTTCAAAACATTACTGCTCATGCTACAGATCATGATATCAATCAACAATCTTTCCGAGTTGACCGATATTTGCATTATACACTTTTCAGGCCGATAAAGCAAATACAGCTTAAAACAGGATCTGAAAGAATAATTACTGTCCAAGCGATGATTCTAATCGCTTTGGTTTGATCATGCAATGCGTGTGAAAACGCCTTGCGGATATCTTTCCTAAACACAAAAGGCAAAATTGACTTGGAAATTCGTTTATTTGTGGTATAATAAATGCAAGAATCCAGCCGTTGCGCGTCTGCTGCGCTTTACGCCGAATGATTCTTTCGTTACCATTTTAAGTGAAATCAAATGCCTGCGCGTTGGCGCTTGATTTTGATTCCATATTCAAGACAGGAAGTGGTCGAATGGCCATCCATACCATGATTAACCTGTAATCATGATATAGTACCTTTAGACATTCCACCAGAAAGTAAAGACAAAAGAGGTGTTTTATGGAAATAGAACGAAAATTTACAATCAAACAGCTTCCATCCAATCTAAGCGGGTATCCGTATCATCATATCGAACAAGGATACCTAAACACCACCCCGGTAGTCCGCGTCCGTAAAGAGAACGAAGAATATTACCTGACCTACAAAGGCAGCGGCATGATGGCCCGCGAAGAACATAATCTGGCGTTAAATAAGGAATCCTACTATCACCTTCGGGAAAAAGTTGACGGCAATATTATTTCCAAAAAACGCTACTTGATTCCGTTGGCTCATCCGGAATTCCGTCCCGGCTTTCAACAGCCCCCGGCAGACTATTCTCTGACAATCGAACTGGATGTATTCGATCCCCCTTTTGCCCCTTTGATTCTGGCAGAAGTGGAGTTTGGCAGCAAAGAGGCGGCAGAGGCATTTGTGCCGCCGGATTGGTTTCTGGAAGATGTCACCTACCGTCAGGAATACCACAATTCCTATATGGCAATGCAGCTTTGGCAATAAACAAAATCATTAAAAACAGCAGAAACCGTCACACGGCTCCTGCTGTTATTTGTTTCATGGAAAATTTTTCATGATACATCATTCTGTCTGCGCGTCTGGAAGTATCATTAATATCATAATCCAGCCGCTTATCATACAATTCATATCCGCAGGCTATTTTAATCAGGACATCCGAGTTTTCCCGATTGTATTTCTCGGCCTTTTCCTTCATCCTCTTGATACGCTGCTTACAATCCTCCAAGCTATGGTTTCTTAACAGTATACAAAATTCATCGCCGCCCATGCGGTAGCAGCGCCCGCTGTCTCCGAAACATTCACTGATGATTCTGGCACTTTCCTTAATATATTTGTCACCCATTTCATGTCCCAATGTGTCATTGCATTTTTTCAAGTCGTTCAAATCGCACATTACCACAATACAGTGCTCCGGATCAAACCCGCTGCTGATATCCTCCGCATAGGCAGTGCGGTTGAAAAGCCCCGTTAGCTGGTCATGATACGCCATCTTCTCAAAACTTTTTGCATGCATACCGATTTCCATAAGCTCCTTGGCATCCCGCATGGTGCTGATACCCAGAACCAGATTATATATGAGAAAATTAAATATTCCCAAAAAGGACTGGAACTTGCCGCGGGTTATGTAATAAACAATCAAGTCCAGCGTCAATCCCAAGGCACAGAGCGCAATACAGAATATGTTTTTCTTCAGCTTCTTATTCAGTCCCACGGTCTTGACTTCCCGCATCAGCATAATTATGCAGATTACCGCCAGCAACAGAAGCAGTACATGAATCATCCTCAGCATTTGCCGCATATCTACAATATGTAAGAGCTGCAGCGCCACGATAAGAAATGTGCCCGCTATACCGGCAATGCAGGGAATATTCCATATCGGATTATCTGCACTGCTGTGCATCTGGCGTATAAACAGACAATAGGGAACCGTTACCAGAGCCAGCAGCATAAAATCTCCATAGGAAAATGCTACTTTTCCGGGAAACAGCAGATAAAAAGCATTGGTGTCCACTACCTTCCAACAGCCCAATAAAACGGAAAAACTTCCCAGCAGCAGCAAGCTTTTATCAACCTCCGTGTTCCGTCTGTTATACAAAATATACAAAATGTAAAATCCGCCGATTAAAATAGCAAGAATGGCACAAAAGATACTTGGCAAAGCTGCCGATATCCTGTTTTTACAGATTTCAAAATGGTTTCCCAACAGAAAATCGGGGATAAAATCATTGGAGGACTTATATGCCGGAATAGTCTCAACGGTAATCTGTTTCCCGCTGTCGGCGCTTGAAAGACGCACAATATTCCAGACACAGCCTGCAGTGCTGCCGAAAGCATTCCGGGCATCCGGTTTCATGCTGTATATCTCTTCTCCGTCCAGCTTTACCGCAATGGACTGATGCAGCGAGAAAAAGATCAAGCTGTTATCCGAATCGGAAAGCTGTCCCAAAGAAAAAGTATACACCGACTTTTGTCCGGTAGGGCAGGCTGCATCCGCCACTATCTCCCTCCGGTAATCCGTCACTTCCCCGAACCCTTCCTGAGTCTGTCTCTGCCGAATGTCAATACGGAAGGTGGCAAACATAAAAAGAAAAACCGCAGCACACAAAAAGAATGCAGCCAAATAGCTTCTTTCAATAAACTTATTCATGCTTATACCTCCCCTGTGCGCTTCAGCGCACATCTTCCCCGGCGATTCTCCTATTGAATCAAATAGATAAAATATACGGCATAGTCCGCCAGCATCACTACGCCGCCCAGTCTTCCCAATTTATATTATTTTCTCTAAAAATTCCTGTTCCGGAACAGGTTTGGAAAAATAGTACCCCTGAAGATAACGGCACCCCAATTCCTCCAGAATATCCAGCTGTTCCCGCGTCTCCACACCCTCTGCAACAATATGTTTGTTTAACTTCTGCATCATTTCCACGGTATAGCGTAAAGCACACATGGCACGCTCATTTTCCATAGCATACCATACCACACTCTTGTCAAGTTTCACAATATGAAAAGGGTATTTTAATACATTTGTCAAGTTAGAATATCCCGTACCATAATCGTCCAAAGCAAAAGTTACTCCGCCTACCGTCATTCTCTCCATAATATTCCATAGAATATCCTTGGCAATGACGGTTTCCGTCACTTCCAGATTAATGCAGGAATAAGGAATGTCATATTCATCCATGACACCGTACAGCATCTCGCAGATATCCTCTTGCATACATTGTACAATGGAAAGATTGATTTCGATATATTCTATACCCTTTTCCCAGATTTTCTCCCGCGCCATCATCTCGCAGACGGTGCGGAACACAAACTCACCTATTTTCAATATCAAGCCGTTCTTCTCAGCCATCGGTATAAATTCGTCCGGACTGATAAAACCCAATTCGTCATCTATCAACCGGATTAACGCTTCCGCAGAATTGTACCGTCTCTCCTTCGTAGAATAAATCGGCTGATAATACACCTGAAAAGTTCCCTTGTCCAAAGCCTGCTGCATCGCCTGCTGTATCCGGTTCTCATGGCGCATTTTTCTTAAAATTTCGCCGCTGCTGTGAAATACCTTTTCGTCATTGCTCTCCGCTTCGTACACTGCGGCATAGTCAATATAATCCATGACATCCTCGATAGAAGAGACTTCTTCGGGATAATCTATCTGCAAAATGCTTATTTTCATCTGGATATTCATATCACCGTTAACTACCGGCTGCGCGAATTCCCGCTGCAGAATACCGGCAATCTCATCCGCTCTCCTGCACTTATCCACCATAACCGCAAACCTTCCCTCGGATATGGAAAAAAGAAGGCATGGCTTTACCTCCGCTTTCAGATGCTCCATGGCCCGCATCATGGTAACCTGACAAAAGCTTACCCCCGCCGTCTCACGGACAATCAGGTAATTTCTGACAGTTACCACAAGCAGATGAAAACGCTCCTCCACTTCAATGGCGGATTTTACCACCTTCTCAAATCCTCTCCGGTTATATATCCCCAGCAGTTTATCATCATCCTCGTTCGGATTCTCCAGAGACATATACAGAACCAACAGTGACAGAGAAGTCGCAAACTGAAGCAGCAAAATGTCGGAAATAAATATCTGAAGCAGAATACCCGCCGCTGATGCCAGCAAATACATATATACGGAGGTTTTCTGCCAAACCGTCATCCTCGACCGATGTAAGAGCGTAATAACCACCGTACCGATCATATAGATAATTGCCGCTATGTACAGCAGGAAAAAACCATTGCCATGGCAATACCCTTCCGTCCGATTGTAATAAAAAATCCATTTTGTAAAAGGAGAAGTGCAGATCAATACAACGGAGCACAGCACCGGACCATATAGAACCAGCTTGTCCTTTCGGGACCACAACTCTCTTCGCTTAGACAAAGTCAAAAGATACATGTAGTAAAGAAAAGGGGCAATATTAAAAAATACCAAATAGACCACATTTACTGTATTGACCAACAAAGGCGACAGTCTGTATTCGTCAATCACAACCGTGACGATATCCAAAAAATCCGTAAAAAAGGACAGCCACATCAGCCTCGTAAAGACATAGCTCTGCGGCTGCTTAATCGCTTTCCGGTGGTAATAGTGAATCAAAATGACTGCAGTAAGTACCATTGCTGCAATGTCGTAATGAATATTGTACTGCATTCTGATCCCCCATTCCGAACTCATCTTGTTCATCTGCACTCCGCTCCATATATCACACTTTTGCACGATAAAAGCATAACTATGAACCGTCATATCATGCGGATAGTGGGACTCGAACCCACACGCCCACGGCACAAGAACCTAAATCTTGCATGTCTGCCAATTCCATCATATCCGCTCAATACTGCGAAGATATACTGCCATATTTCAAAGCATATTGATATATGCATTATACTATCGCAGTTTCTTCTTTGTCAATGTCCTGTTCAATCTAATTACATATTATGCAACAATTCGGTTACTGTTCACTCGCTGTCGCCGCGAGGTGTTTTCACGCTGTTTCTGCGTGATAAACCCGAGACAGACATGCGCGAAATCGCTGTTTTGCGATTTCTGTGCATAGGTTACTGTGAACGGAGTGAACAGTAACACAATTCGTTACTTTTCACACCCACCCCACCGCAGGGCATTGTCACGCGCTTTCGAGTGTTCAAACTAAAATAAATAAAATAATCGCTTGGACAGCCGTTCACGGAGCCGCTTACACTTCCCCGATATGGCTTATGATATCTTTATTTATTTTTGTCAGGAAAAATGTACTCATGGCCAGACTCATCAATTCGGCGATGGGGAATGCCCACCAGATCAAATTGACATTGCCGCTGAGGGAAAGCAGGTATGCCGCCGGAAGCAGCACACAGAGCTGTCTGGCAATGGATATAATCATACTGTATACGCCGTTTCCCAATGCCTGAAACACACTGCCCACCACAATACAATACCCGGCAAAACAAAAACTCAAGCAGATTGTGCGAAGCGCCGGCACGCCGATTGTCAAAAGCTCCGGTGTGGCATTGAACAGCCGGATCAGCTGTGCCGGAAATACTTCCATAATAACCAAACCTGCCAGCATGATTCCCACCGCATACTTGATGCTGCTCTTCATGGTCTGTATGACACGCGTCCTGCTGCCCGCACCGTAATTGTAGGCAATAATGGGCACCATACCGTTATTTAAACCGAAAATCGGCATGAAGATAAAACTTTGCAGTTTAAAATAGACACCGAATACTGTCTGTGCCGCGCCAAAGGCTCCCAGAATCAGATTCATTCCGTAGGTCATCACGGAACCGATGGCCTGCATTACTATGGACGGAACGCCCACTTTGTAAATCTGAGCAATCAGTCCTCTGTCCGGCCGGAATCCCCGGAAGGATATATGAATTTCCCTGTTACATTTCAAATTAAAGATAACGGCAAGCACTGCCGCTGCCATCTGTCCGATAACCGTTGCCGTCGCAGCGCCGGCAACACCCATTTTCGGCATCCCGAAATATCCGAAAATAAGAATCGGATCCAAAATCAAGTTGACGATTGCACCGATTCCCTGAGTGATCATGGTATAGAAAGTTTTTCCAGTGGATTGCAGAAGCCTCTCGAAAATCATCTGCATAAAAATTCCCACACCGGCCACACAGCAGATTGTCAAATATGCCGTTCCGTACTCCTGCACCTCGGCAATTTCCGTCTGGCTGGCAAAGAAAGGACGGCTGACAAAAATACCGATTAAAGCAAACACAATATAGCTGACCATTTCTATAAAAATTCCGTTGACGGCAATGGTATTGGCTTTGGCAAAATCCTTTTCTCCCAATGTTTTGGACAAAAACGCATTGACCCCCACAGCCGTTCCTACGGACACCGCAATCATCAAAGTCTGAATGGGAAAAGCAAGAGAAACGGCTCTCAGCGCATATTCATTAATCTGAGATACAAATATACTGTCTACGATATTATAGAGAGCTTGTACCAGCATGGAAACCATCATGGGCAGCGACATACTGATCAAAAGCTTGTCTATGGGCATCACCCCCATTTTGTTTTCCTGTTTTGTTCTATCCTGTTGTACTTTTCCCTGTTGTACTTTTCCCTGTTGTACTTTTCCCTGTTGTACTTTTCCCTGTCGTGTTTCGCTTTTTGCCATGCTTCCTTGTTTTGCATCGTCCTGTGTTTTGCTCTGCTGCTTTGGATTTTCCTGTTCTATACTTTTCATCTTTATGCTGTCTCCTTCGTAATATATAAATCTTTCCGCCATATCCATATAAGCGGTGCAGGTAATCTGTCCATCCTGCAGTCATAATCCCTTATAGACAAAAAAATACCCATGAAATATTCATGGGATCGCAGTCATTGTCACTGCAGAATTCTTCAAAATGAGACATGGCGGATTCGAACCCCGGACAACTTGATTAAAAGACACTCCAGAGATACCGGAACCCCCATGAAATCAAGCTTTTCCCCTCTGAACCGTCTAAAAGCGATTTTTAAAGGCAAATTCCTTTTTCAAGGTTACCACATAAACAGTAAAAAAGCAACTGCTGTTTTTTCCCAGCAGCTGCCCTTTCCAGCTGGTCAGGCCTGTTGTTTCTCCTTATCCTGTTATTTCTCCTTATCCTTTTATTGCTTTCATCAACGCTGTAGCGGCATCACATACAATCTTACGGTCTTCCATTGTCTGCGAAGCACAGTATTGTAGTGCAATTGAGATATGTGTCAAACCTTCTCTTTCATCTCTGACAGCATAGTCCGGATTTATGTAATCTCCGTATCGTTGATTGCTGACAGGTATGCTTTTTCTGAAGGGAATGTCATAAACAGGATAACGAAAAAAACAGGAGGCTGCTGCATCCTCCTGCTCTTCATTATGTCCATTGAGTTTCCCAAAATAGTTAACTTCTATTCCCTTTACCCGCCCCCACATCCACGCAATCCCTTAATTCAGTTAAAACGCTTACTCCTAATGAGACATTGGGGATTCGAACCCCAGACAACTTGATTAAAAGTCAAGTGCTCTACCGACTGAGCTAATGTCCCAAAAATACAGTCCCACATCTCTGTGTTGAATCTGTATAAAACAGGGCTAGCTGGATTCGAACCAGCGACTGCAGCAGTCAAAGTGCTGTGCCTTACCGCTTGGCGATAGCCCTACAATATGACACCAAGCCTGTCATTGCGATATAATCGTAATGAAGGTGGATAAAGGGATTCGAACCCTTGGCCTCCAGAGCCACAATCTGGCGCGCTAACCAACTGCGCTATACCCACCATATAAAGTGTGCCCGAAGGGATTCGAACCCCCGACCCACGGCTTAGAAGGCCGTTGCTCTATCCAGCTGAGCTACGGACACACACTGTTTTATTCGGAACAAACCGAACATATAACATGTTAACCTAAAATCTTCCTCTTGTCAACAGGTTTATGCAAAAAATTTATAACAATACTTTCGAAGCAAAACAATTCATATAATCCACTGAACAGTTGCACGGATACACACAAGATAAATAAAATTCATTTTGATACCTACGGAGTCAAAATTGCTTAGAAACATCATTTTGACTCCGCAGAAAGGGCAGCCTGAACTATTACTTCAGAGCCTACATCCGCTATAAAATAAATTCGCTATAAAATGAACTGCCGGCAATATTGTCCTATCGTAGTTAAAGGAGAAGATTCCGGCGGCTTATACTTAGAAACGGAAGGACTGAATATTCACGATTCAAGAGCTGTGACCCTATAAGTCAATTCTAAAAATATATTATGACACAAAGGAAAAACTCTAACTGTATGACAACGATGCCGGTGATAGAATGACATAAGTCAAATGTGTCGCTCTTTCTGACACATCTGTCATAGTCTGATTTACGCTGTTGTTTACAGCAATTCTACCTCACAGCCATACTTTTTCGTTTCTGCCAAAGACCATCCCCACTAAGAGAATTCTTCCATATACTGCCCTTTCCCAATGTCGTCTCCCGAAACCTTTCATGTTCGAAGCCTGTTGTAATAACTATAAATGATCCAACCTTCCAGACATGCCGGCATAGTCGGCATAAACAGTCAATAAATTAGTGCAAGTCTGGAAGAATCGCGCAAGCGATTCTTCTAACTGCTTTAGCAGTTTGGGAAGCAGCTCTGCTCCTCAGTGCGTGAAATCGCTTAGCGAGGTCTTTTCGAGCTTAGTGATTTCATCCACACTTCCAGTCATGCCGCCATCGGCGACGCAAACAATGCGACACATATAATCAATGAATCGGTGCAAGGCGAGGAAGCAGGAAGCGTTTCTGCAGTCTGTAACGCACACCACATGGAAAGCTGCTTTCAGACAACTCTCTAAACTTTATGAATATACGCCCCGCATACCCTTTCCATGGCGGCATCCTCACTGTCATTTCCCACTGCCAATACTTCCTCTGCTGCAATGGCAAGCCATTTGCACAATTCTTCAATACCTGTACCTTTATCCTGTCCTTTCTTAACCATTTCCATACAATTACCTTCGATAAAAAAACGATAATCCCAATCCGCCGAGATTTCTTCCATTCTGGCACATTCCGCTTCCTCCCACAGGCAATGACGGCTTTTGATCATAGTAACTTTATAGGGAATACCGTCTTTCCTATAGATAATAAGCTTTGCCTTGGCGCTATGGGCAAACTCTGTTACTTCAAGCCGGTTTCCTATCTGAATCGGGTAAATTTTTTCCTTGCTCTCTTGCCCGTCTTTTAGCCATAAGTAACCCCCCGATGCGAAAATGCCGCCCTGAAAGATATCCATGTCCTTCTTAAGCCTTCTTTGCACTTCCTCAACAGGCATGGATGTAGCCAGAAAAATCGGACAGGTATTCCTTAATACCGCCAATTTCCGGCGAATACCGTCCGGAAGCCCCCTCAAAAGCCTTTTCCCGTCCGGCGTTTCTCTCTCGGATATCGCTTCTTTCCTGCCATAGGCAGGAAGCAATGTTCCGTCCAAGTCAAAAAAAACAGCCTTAAACTTTTCGGGGATTCTGAAAACAGGATAGCTGCCAAATACATTTTTCGGCTTAAAATCGTTTCTTCCCCCGTAAGCAAGATAACAGGTACACCTTTTCCGGCGGCATACCGGAGCAAAAATTTCCTCCTTACCGGAATCATACCAATTGACAGCCTTTGTTGCGCTGATATTGCAGGTATGTATTTTTCCGTCAGCCTCTACAAAGCATCTGTCCACACACATTTCCGGAACGGCATTGGGATGTTCCAGTTCATATTTAAAAAAAGGGTCTACTTCCGTAATTTCTTCTATTTCATTCGGTTCATAATTTCTTTTCAAGCCGTCCATTTTATTGACCCATAAATAAACGGCGGGAGAAAGTTTCTCCCGCAATTCCCGTATCAATTGTATCTTTTGGGGGACTCCTACCGCTCCGGCGCAGACCATGACGTGATTTTGAATCAGCTTATGGCATTTAGACACAAATTCATCCATCGATGTCATCTCAGGATGGAAAGTTGCCCAAACACAGAGTTTATCCCTTCCCTCAGTGCCAAATATCTGCAGGCATTCCTCCACGGAAAAGCTGAGGTTTGTCTGTATTCCTACCCTGTCAATTTCAGGCAGTCCGGCCAAGTGTGACAAGCCTTCCCAATACCAATGGTGTATGGATGCCTCTCCGTAAGGTGTGACAAAAACGGCACCGATAGCAAAATCCTCCGCTCTGCTCTCGATACTGTCACAAAACCTCATGAAATTTCGTTTGTCTTTCTCCCCCTCTGAGGGCTGCATTTTGTGCTTTGCAAAAGGGCAATAGGAACAGCTGTAATTACAGCTTTTCAAACTCCCCCTGTAAATAACGGTTCTTTTATGCATTTATCCGCTCCCATTCCAGCATTTTCCCCATAATATCCTCCGAAATCAGCTGCGGCCCGATATAGTCCGACAGTCCCAATCCCTCCGTTGTAAGCCCGATATATTCCGGCAGTTCCAGAGGCTCCGTTGTAAGCCCGATATATTCCGGCAGTTCCAGAGGCTCCGATGTATGCCCGATATATTCCGGCAGTTCCAGAGGCTCCGATGTATGCCCGATATATTCCGGCAGTTCCAGAGGCTCCGATGTATGCTCCATGCAGCCAAGCCTCATACCGCTATTGTCCGGAGCAGTCCCGTTACTTACATTGTGATCCATGGCGCCATGCTCGAAACCGCCGTGGTTTTCCTGCAGCCACCCTTGCTCCACCCACTGTCTCAAAACCGGAAAATCTTCCCATATATCTTTCTGAAAAGCCTGTTTATATGCCTGCGCCGAGATACCGGGAAGAAACAGCAGATGTTTAATCACATACCTTCTTTTGATTTCATCCTCCGAAAGCAGGATGCCGTTTGTAACGGAGAAAAAGTCTTCCTTGCGCTGATACTCTTGAATCTCTTTCAATGCCGCATTTCTATTCGTCCTATAGGGAGTGCAGGTATGCAGGCGTCCCAGATAACTTCTTCCGCCGCAGCCCAGAGACAACGCACTTTTCAGTCCGCATTCACTGAATTCCGTGCAGGAACCCGCGGAATCTTTTTTCAGAAAACGCCGCATGGATTTCTGTATATAACCCTTCTCTTTTAAATATTCCGAACCGCACCGGTATAGTTCATAGGTATGGTCGGAATCCAATACATCCTTCTGTCCTTCTCTCTCAAGCCGGACACCATGTTTGATATACAGGGGATAAAGGAAGATTTCATCCGGCTCAAAGTCCAGCGCTGTCTGTAAGGAACAAACCAGACTTTCCGCCGTTTGTTCAGGCAGACCGTAAATAAAATCAAAATTGACACATTCAAAGCCCGTACCGGATAAAAGCTCCGCCGCTTTCTTTGCACGCGCGCTGTCATGATTTCTCCCCAGCCACCGGAGTTCCTTATCGTCAAAGCTCTGAATTCCCATGCTGACCCTTGTGACTCCAAGCCTTTTCAGCAATTCCGCTTTCTCCCTGTCTGTTTGGTTCGGCGCCGTCTCTATTATGACTTTGCAGTCACCTTCCAGCGGCATATTTGCCGCTACGGCCTCGAAAATACGGGACATTTGACCGCACTCCAGCAGCAAAGGAGTTCCCCCGCCAATGGTAAAATCTCCAAAAGACGTGCTCCGGGGCATAATCTCCTTATATTGCTTTATTTGGCGCAGCACTGCATCCAGATAAGCCTCCATCTGTATTTTATCACATCCCGTAACGGAAAATAAATTGCAGTAGCCACATTTGCTCTCACAAAAGGGAAGGTGAAGGTATAAACTATGCCCTTCACCTTCAAGATTAAAAAAATAATCCTTTAAACTAATATTTTCTAACAGCCTGTATGCTGTCTTATGAGGATAGCTGTACATATATTGGATATATCTGTTCATTCCGACCTCCATCTATGCCGCTGTTGTATCAGTGACGTATTGGCGCTGCCTTGCGAAATCATCTCGTATTATAGGAAAAAATGCTTATATGGCACTGTATTTACCACAGGATGATTCACACCGTGGAACACATACCCATCCTCCCCGTAGCAGGTTCCGTGATCCGAAAAACATACTACAAATGTATCGCCCCTTTTGCTTTTCCAAGCATCCAAAAGCCTGCCCAACTCGCCGTCCGCATACCGCAATGCCGCCCGGTGTGTTTCAAGGCTGTCGCTCTTTTCATTTTCCACATAAAAATAATTGGGGTAATGGATAGAGCAGACATTCAGGTACAAGAAAATTTTCCGGTCATCCGTATTTTGTTCCAACCTTTTTAAAATAAAATCCACCTGATTTTTGGTACTGTCCTGCACCGGACATGCAAAGGAAGGATTCCAATAGCTCTTTTCAAAAAAAGACGGAAATACCTTACCCATATCGGAACGTTTATCAAAAAAGGCAACTCCTCCTACACACCATGTATCATACCCGTCTTTGTGAAGTCCCTGCACCAGATTGCTGGTGTCAAACCCGTATGAACCCTTGGGAATCTTTTTTCCCATTCCCATACTCTTGGGGAAAAAAAGTTTTTCCTGTTGGGCTATATTTTTTGCTTCCTCCTTAGCCGGAAGGAATCCTGAAAAAATTGCATGATGAGAAGGATATGTAAAATTACCGGGAGCCTGACGCTTCTCCCACATACCGTACCTGTTTAAAACGGGAGTGCCGCCGCATCTCTCTTCCTCTATGGCGGCGTCATACCGCAAGGTATCCAAGCAGATAAACAGAATATCACATTTTCCCACCACTTCTGTCATGTCAACCGAACATCTATTTTCATTCATACTTGACTGAAAAGCCGAAAACGGTACTTCACCTGTCATTTATTTAGTCCTTTCTATTGTATCAGAGGTATCACGGCTGTTTTCAACTCTGTGTACTGTCAGTCTCATATCCGGTCTCCGCAGACCCATAAGCCGTCATTGCCTTCATTATTTCAATCTGCCGTTTATAAATCTTATTTTCGTGATAGACATCCTTATGGAGCAGATCCCCTTGCGCATTCATTTCAATAACATAGGGCTTTTGACTTTCCTTCTCCAAAAGCACATCCATTCCGATACTTTTTAAGCGTGGATAACAGCCTGCTGCCCTGATACAAACCTCCGTAAGCCTGTCAACCACGGCATTGTCCAAGTTCAGTTTACTAAATTCCACGGAATGATTATTCAAATGCAGATTGGTAATCGGACCCTTGGATAATCTGGGTAAAATATAGTCGACATGATTATCCTGAACCACCACCCGCAGGTCATAAGAATAACCCTCAAAAACAGATTTCCGATACCATTTTTCTACGGCACAGTCCAGCTCCAAAAGCTTATCCAAAAAAGCCGCCCCGTCCTTATCCTCAAGGCGGTACATTTTTTTCGTATTTACAATCTCATCCCGATTCAGCGCTGCACAGGTGTAAAGAACCGTTTTCCCTTTTGCCGGAGAAAACCTAAGCGCCGTTACACCTGCCGCTCCCGACCCCTTTAAGGGCTTTATAAAAACCTGATGCAGCCTCTGTTCCTTCATGAAATCAAACAGCTCTTCTCTGCGGGAAAAATGTTCTTCATACATTTCGGTTACAGCAATACCGTTTTCCATAAGCCTTTGTTTGCATTTCCGCTTATTCAGCGCTTCCGCAATTTCGAAGGGATGATTGAAAAAGGCTCCGAAGGGCAGTTTTGCAAGCTGAAAAAGCCTTTCCTCATACTGCGCCGTAAGCTCATCCAGTTCTCTGAGCCGACAGCTTTCCCACTCCGGCGCATCGATTTTAACCACACTGTTTTCCAAGCTTTCGGCTTTTTCCAGAAGAAAAAAATCCTTCCAATCATAAAAGGAGAGATTGACTCCCGCATCGACGGCTGCTTTTTCAAAATATATCTTTCGTTTGCCGCTGTCCGAGCCGATTAAAATAATCCTGTTTATTCCGTCAACATCGCATTGTACCATATCTGCCCGTTCCATTCTTCCGCATCTTCCTGCTCGGATAAATCGGTTTCAACGGACAGCTTTTCGAGCTTTTCCATCATTTCATCCGATAAGTAGTGATGATGAACATCCAATTTTTTGATATTGGGAAGATCCGGCAGTTTTTCCAAAAGCAGACTCCCGCCTTTGTCCGTCAATGTTCCGTTGGACAGATCCAAGGTTGATATCTGAGAGATATACTTGCTCTCCAGTACCACCTCTGTCAATTCATCCTGAATCTCGCTGTCTTCGATTCCAAGATAAGTAAGCTTGGGGAAATCGGAATTGGCAAGCAGCTCCTTGATAGTGCCCGCATCACCGTCAAAACCATAATTCTCAACGCCGATGTAAAGAAGCAGTTTCTTTAAGTTAGGGAGCTTAGCCTTCTCGATTTCCCTAATAACATCCTTTCCCAATCCGCCGCAGATAATGGTCAACGACTCTAAATTCTCATGCTCAATCTCTCCCAGCGTAAGCTCCATGCTGCCCTTTATGGTTAATTCTTTAAGCTGGGGCATAGCCTTCCAAATTCGGCTGTAATTTCCTTGCATGATCCATGAAACCTCGCAAACCTCAAAATCCATATCACCCACAAAAAGCTTCGTAATATGGCTGAATTTGTCCGCATTATCGGCAATTGCGTCTAAAATCGGCTGGCAGTCATCCTCATATTCGCCCCCCCAGCCGCCGATAATCAGTTCCTCCAGCTCAGAAAACTCCGGATCTGCTAATATATCCTCTGCCATTGTCTCCGCGCTTTTTCCGCTTTCGTACTCATCATAATCGTAAGAATAAATTTTGCTTTTTCCCATTTTCCCGTTTGCCGAGGTGGCGGTCCACCGCAGCTTCCCTCCTGTTTTTATTCCGATTTTGTCTCTTCACTATAGTCCTATCTATGAAAACCTTCGTTTAGAGCTCTTTTCAAAACAGCCTTAACATTGCTTCACCGTACTGTTTCATTACCCTGTACTGCCATGAGCTGAACATCTGCCTTTTCCGCATTATTTCATGCCGGATTATATGAGAATACCAAGTTTATGAAGCGGCCTATCCTCAAATCCTTCAAGTGTCACTTCTTTGAGCATTCCATCATTCCGGCAGGTGTGATTACGGTTTTGATTGACCTTTCGTTAACTTACGGACTTCATCACATCCTCCGGAAAGCCTTATGCACAGCCATTCAATAAGCCGTTTCACAATTAAACCTATACAGGCAAAATATGTAATCCTCACAATTTCGCACAATGTCGCACAATGTCGTGTTGTAAAGCAAAACTGACTGAATGTTTGTCCTATTTACATAAAATAGGTTTATATCCCTATTATACAGAATGACAGCGAAATGTACAATTATAATCTGCATTATTATGATTTTTTCGTATCGTTGCCATAATTACTTTTGTTGCCGCTGTTTCATGTAGAAATGGCTATCTATGATATGCAACCGGACTTTCCGTTGTTGTATTCTGCTGCACACCTCTGTAAGGAGGATACCGGTTCTGCAGGTTCCGCCACTATGGAGGCGGCATTTCAATTCACACTTCCGCAAAGGGAAGGGACGGTCTTGGCGTATCAACCCGCAGGCTCGCCACACATTATTTCAATCCACACTCCCGCAAGGGGAGTGACGGGAGGCTGATCCGTGGGTATGGGCCGTGGAGTTTATTTCAATCCACACTCCCGCAAGGGGAGTGACCCTATGAAGCCGCAGACATTAAGTGGCACAGGGTGATTTCAATCCACACTCCCGCAAGGGGAGTGACTATAAGGATTTCTTCTAATGTGGCGGGTGGGTACATTTCAATCCACACTCCCGCAAAGGGAGTGACCGGATTACGCTACGAGAGTGTACGTAATTTTGGGATTTCAATCCACACTCCCGCAAAGGGAGTGACTCGGATTACGCTCCGCGGGTGTACGTAATTTTGGATTTCAATCCACACTCCCGCAAGGGGAGTGACAATGCGGCCACCGACAGTACAAATTTAATAGTAATGATTTCAATCCACACTCCCGCAAAGGGAGTGACTCTGTCGGCAGCGCTGGCCGGGGCGGATCCTATATTTCAATCCACACTCCCGCAAAGGGAGTGACATGGCTCCACCCCCCAATAGCGTCCTTTTGGTTGATATTTCAATCCACACTCCCGCAAAGGGAGTGACATGGATGCCTGCCCTGCGGCTTATGCGGCGGATATTTCAATCCACACTCCCGCAAAGGGAGTGACAGACATACACTATGATAGGGGGCAAGATAAACTTCGGATTTCAATCCACACTCCCGCAAAGGGAGTGACACAGGTCATGGTTGCCGGGAAAGGCGGTGTGGCATATTTCAATCCACACTCCCGCAAAGGGAGTGACTCGGTAAGTGATATAATAAAATCAGTCAATCAATAATTTCAATCCACACTCCCGCAAAGGGAGTGACCACTTGCCGGATACAACCCCTCGATCGCTTGGGATTTCAATCCACACTCCCGCAAAGGGAGTGACGGTAAGTCAGAGACGGTTACAAAGATTATTGAGGATTTCAATCCACACTCCCGCAAAGGGAGTGACAGGGAGTGTAGGGCTCATTTTTGACCTTTTGCGATTTCAATCCACACTCCCGCAAAGGGAGTGACCGTTCCATTTTTTCTCCTTCCCAATGTTTCACGTATTTCAATCCACACTCCCGCAAAGGGAGTGACCCGTTACTTCCTGCGCCTGCTCGAGCGTTTTTTCCGAATTTCAATCCACACTCCCGCAAAGGGAGTGACTTGATTAAGTTTTTAAATAGCTGGAAATAATCAATTCAATCCACACTCCCGCAAAGGGAGTGACCCGAGCACGCCCGGAGTCACGAGATATTGATTTGTATTTCAATCCACACTCCCGCAAAGGGAGTGACGACTCATATTCCGTACACTCTATCAACCGTGCATTCATTTCAATCCACACTCCCGCAAAGGGAGTGACTCAGATGGCGTTTGGAAGCGAAGGATACTACTATATTTCAATCCACACTCCCGCAAAGGGAGTGACGAAGATTGAGTGGCGGAACCATGCGGCGGGTTGACATTTCAATCCACACTCCCGCAAAGGGAGTGACTGATTCCATGGGCAGTATTGGCATAATACACCGAATTTCAATCCACACTCCCGCAAAGGGAGTGACGCTTCAACCGTCAGTCTTCCACTTGCGCCGTCAAGCATTTCAATCCACACTCCCGCAAAGGGAGTGACACCATATGGAACACGCATGATACTCGCTCCCCGGATTTCAATCCACACTCCCGCAAAGGGAGTGACGGAATTTTCGGTGTATATGCCGATTCCCCAGAAAATTTCAATCCACACTCCCGCAAAGGGAGTGACTCAAACGCTCCCGGTACTTCCATGGAGCCTGCGATTTCAATCCACACTCCCGCAAAGGGAGTGACGTTCCTGCCCCGGCATATTTACCACGGTTATGTAGGATTTCAATCCACACTCCCGCAAAGGGAGTGACGCTTTCAACAGAGAATCAGCACAGTGTTATAAAAATTTCAATCCACACTCCCGCAAAGGGAGTGACTGCTGCCTGTCGGTAATGTGTCAATCAGGTTATTATTTCAATCCACACTCCCGCAAAGGGAGTGACGGTATCAGCGTATAAACGTCCACCGTATCAACGCTATTTCAATCCACACTCCCGCAAAGGGAGTGACATTCCATAAATCCATTTATCCATTCTGCCCTTGCCATTTCAATCCACACTCCCGCAAAGGGAGTGACCCGCCAAGATACGCATATAAATCAAGCGTATTCACATTTCAATCCACACTCCCGCAAAGGGAGTGACGATTTCCGGCTACTGTTAGATATGTACATGGTGATTTCAATCCACACTCCCGCAAAGGGAGTGACACCGCAGACGAGCTCACAGTCAGAGTAGAGAGTATAATTTCAATCCACACTCCCGCAAAGGGAGTGACAAAAACCCGGAGTGGGTATCCAGCGCGGAATATACGATTTCAATCCACACTCCCGCAAAGGGAGTGACGAGCGAGCGTAAACTATCGCATTAAAACATTAAATATTTCAATCCACACTCCCGCAAAGGGAGTGACCGGTTACTGATTTAACTGGAGACGTTGGGAATTTATTTCAATCCACACTCCCGCAAAGGGAGTGACATTTAACCGTGCAAAAAAAGCGGTGATTTTTGGATTTCAATCCACACTCCCGCAAAGGGAGTGACCGATACCGAATTGCGGCGTTGTACAGTTATCAGCAATTTCAATCCACACTCCCGCAAAGGGAGTGACTCAATTACGAGCGACATTACGGCACTGCGGGAAAAAGATTTCAATCCACACTCCCGCAAAGGGAGTGACACACAACAGCGGCCGTGGATAAGACAGTCGGGAAGATTTCAATCCACACTCCCGCAAAGGGAGTGACCCCCTTGAGCCTACTTTTATGTGCTCCCATCCCGAATTTCAATCCACACTCCCGCAAAGGGAGTGACGGGGTCTGTCATAGCCCGCACGGCTAATTCCCCAAATTTCAATCCACACTCCCGCAAAGGGAGTGACAGCATACCCACTAATGTGTCTGACTGCACGCCCTTTATTTCAATCCACACTCCCGCAAAGGGAGTGACGAAAATCAGTTCATACCCACCAAAAGCATTAGAAATTTCAATCCACACTCCCGCAAAGGGAGTGACGTCTGTGGTGTCTGTGGTGTCTGTGTCTGTGACGGATTTCAATCCACACTCCCGCAAAGGGAGTGACAGCAAAAATAAACAAAATCATCTCTTTTTGCAAATAGAACTCAATATATTTTCACCAAAAAACTACATTTTTAATACTTTTAAAACTATCACTTGAAACTCTATGATTCTTTTTGAGGGTGCGAACCCCCCAGTAAAATCATGTCTGCTTGGTATCCGCACCCACTAAAAAATTAAAGGAGCGTCGATATCTTGTATCTCTTTACTGCCATAGTGCTCGATTCGATTTTGATAATTGTTCCCTAAACGATAAAACCTTAGACTATCCTCATTCTCATTGATCAGCTTAAGCAAGCTACTTCTAAATACAAAAAATTGAGCTTCATCCAGCTTGCATTCGAACACGGAATTCTGAACACGCAAACCGTAATTTTGACATTGTTTGGCAACCTTACGCAATCTGGCTCTGCCCGCCGATGTCTCTGTCGAAACATCATATGTAACAACTATAAGCATTTTGCTCCTTTCCACCCCGAATTACATGCCGATATGCACCGCTTTATTTCCAGAAAAAAGGCGGATACCCATCTAAATCTCCCCTTATATATCTGGCCAGCAGTAATGCCTGTGCATATGGTACCAATCCCCATTCAATACTTTCTTGAAGATACGGATGAGTCAGTTTTTCGGCTTTTTTGTTCTGCCATGCAGATAGATACTTTTTTCGGCCCGATTCGTTTAATAATACTGCGCCGTTCTCTTTCTGCTCAAAATCCGTCGGGTCTACTATTTTCTTATTGATACATGACAATACAAATCTATCAGCATATGGCGCCCTGAGCTCCTCCAGTAAATCCAATGCCAAAGAGCATCGACCCGGTCTATCGGTATGCATGAATCCTGAATAAGGATCCAGCCCCACCGCTTCCAGCGCCGCTACACACATAGCAGTCAACAGCGAATAGGTAAAAGATAATAATGCATTTACCTTATCAAGGGGCGGTCTTCTGTTTCTCACGTCAAAACGAAAGTCTTTTTTCTGCTGTAATATCAGCTGGTCAAATTGGGAAAAATATCTGGAGGCAGCTTCCCCCTCATAACCTCGAAGCCCCTCCACCGTCTTAACCTCCTTCACAGCTTGTAAAATATCTTTCAGCTGCCCGGAAACCCGGCTCAGTTTTTCGGTATCCAATCTCTCCGCATAGTCCCTTATGGCTCTGTTAACAACGCTTCTTTCATTATATATTTTTCCGATCATAAAATTTTTAGCAATCTCTAAAGCCTCCTTACTATTATCAGCCATTCGGTATTGTGTTCTCCGCAGCAGAATATTTCCATATGCCTTTCCTGTTACTTTCGCCCGAAACCTGCCCGATGTGGACAAAAATGTTAAAGAAATATTTTCCGCCGCACATTTTTCCATAAGCGCCGGACTAGCTCCCGCATATCCGCATGTTACAACAGCTTCCAGATTGTGCAGCGGAAGCCGGCCAATTTCCTTTCTATTTTGTGTGATGACCACGTTTTCCCCATCCAACGACAGATAATAATCGCCGGATGTAATGTATAATGTGTTCAACAGCTTTTTCAATCTCTCACCCCTCACTGTAATGTATTTTCCCATACAGCGTTATTCATTTGTAAACAGTATTTTTTCTATTGCCATTTTTCTTCAAATTTCCTCTTCCATGTACTCGGAAATATACGCTGTTACCTTCTTCCGTTTCTCCAGTTTCGGCAGACATATCTCTTTCAGCGAACAGGCCCCGCATTTCTTCGTTTTTTTAACCATCGGTGTATATCCTCTGGCATAAAGTTGATGCATCTCTTGAAGAAGTTTTCGGCATTGGCTTTTTAATTCTTCCGTAATCTCTACATGCTCTCTTCTGCGCGTTTCCCCGTAAAATAAGCAGGCTTCCGGTATTTCCGTCAAAAACATTTCCTCCAGACACATCACCTGCGCCGCCAGCTGCACCCTATCTTCATCCGTCAGCTTCGATCTGCCTCTTTTATATTCCACAGGACGTACCACATACAGCCCTTCCCGTCCGGGCAAAGTGATTCCCATATCTGCCGTATCTCTACGGACAAATTCCACCACATCACATTCCCCGCTGATTCCAAGCGTTCTGGAATGTATGGGCATTCCCCTTGAAATAATAATATCCTTTCTCTTCTCGGAGGAATAACCGTCATGTACCTTCTCATGGAACAGATTCCCTTTTGCAGTGAGCACGTTTTCGGCCCACTGCTGCTCGACATGAATTAATGCCCACTGTCTTCTGCAAAAGGCAAAATGCTGCAGTCCTGAAAGTTGTAAAAAATCTTCTTCCCTATATTCAGATTCCGTCATATATCTCCGCCTTTAAGCCGTCCATTTCCTCTACTATGATCTCAAAGTCATCGGTACATTTAGGGATATCAACTCCCTGTTTCTTCCTCACTTGAAGGCTCCTGTGCACCTTTGCAGAGGAATATTGTCCCAGAAAAGAATTGTGTCTCCACCAAATCACCTTACACACCTCCATGCTGCCCTCCGGCCTTGCAGAAGAAGCATCATTTTCAAAAAGCGTCACCAAAATCTTCCGGATTACTTCCGCATCTTCATCCGAAAATCCTGTTTTCTCCGCCAGCTGATGGTTGATGCTGCCATAGGTGACATACATACCAAAATCAACCCTATGCTTCATTCCCATGGTATCGGAAGATTTCTTTTCGCTGGGTTCGCTGTTGACACTCTTCGTAATCTGCATGGATGAAATATCAATGGGTACGACACTGACTGCGGTCTGGACGGAGACAGGCCCTCTCACGCCCACCGAAACACCGTCAGATCCGTTTCCCTTAAAGGCAAATACCTGTCCGAAAGTTCTGACATCCATCCACTTCTTACAGGCTGCCGCCGCATACTTTTCCTTATCCTTCCCCGCTGCCTTCAGTTCCGGCGCAGAACCTGCCCTCTCACTCAGACTCTTGATTCCGTCTACATTTTTCTCATCCGACTGGACAAACACGGGATATTTCAGATCAATCATACGGTTGCGTATTTTCCTTTTTAAACACACATCCGACACTTCCCCAAAACCGTCATAAGTTTCCCTTGGCCTGTTCCCGTTCAGCGGATCTCCGTTTGGATTTGCATTTTTCACACTGAACACCACCGCAAAATCAATTTTGTTCGTAAATTCGCTCATATTCTACCTCATTTCTGCGCTGCTTTCCATATTTTTCATATTTTTCCGCATATTGTACTTTTGCTTCCCATATTGCACCTTTACTCCGCATATCGCACAAAATATTGTACACATAAAGTTTCTGCCAAGCAGCGCGCAGACACAAACTTCCAGTCATGCCGCCATCGGCGGCTCAAACTTCAATCTGCAAACACCCTTACCCTAGTGTGCTGACCAGATTACTTTCAGCTAAATAGCGCAGAATGAATTTTCAGTCTGCAAGGAAGATTTCCGGCGGCGCAGCGGTGGCTGCGTCTAGGGAATCTAACGCTGCAGATGGAAATTCAGGCAAGATATTTAGCGAAATGTAATACGGTCAGTATACAGGCTTTACTGTTATCAGAAATTACTCTTTCTCACTTTGTTCCTTCTCGGCCTTCTTAAAATACTTCCGATATTCCATCATCTGACAACTGTATCCCTGTAAAAATGTAGGTTCAAGCTTCTCTTTTTTCGCCAAGTCCAGCCTTTCAGTCAATTCATCCATCCGGCTGATATAAAATGGCTTTCCTGCCGCATGAAGCTTTAAAACATAAGGCTGCAGCTGATTTCTGATTGTAATCCATGTTTCCACCGGATACCTTTGGAACCGGACAAAATATTTCTCCGCCGCCGTATTTCTAACCGGATCCTTTCCGCTTCCTATGGCCAGCGCACTCCTCTCCAGCATTTCCGCCGTGGCAAGAAGCTGCCCGAAAATATAACTTCTGTCCTCGCTTCTCCCGTTTAACTCCATACCATATCCCTCCTCTCCGTTTCCTCTTTCTATCTGCCATTTTCGTAACAGCGCACAAGCAATTGACACTACCTTGTTCCACTCCCAATAGCTCTCGTAATGCATGGGATTGACCGCCTGCTTCACGGCGGAAAGCACCACATCATAGGGCAGCCGCCTGCCTTCCACCACACAGGGAATCAGCCGCTCTCTCATACTCTTATTTAATTTATCGTTCTTATCCCCCGCTACCAGCTTCACAATATCAATGAGAGAGGGAGACCATACCGCCGCTCCCCGATCTTTTCCGTGCTTAGTCGCCCAGCAGGCTTCCGTCTTCCACTTTACAATATTTTGAAGGAACTGCCGCGCCCCGTATTTCTGGTAAAAAGGAACGGACAAACGGCCGGTGGTGGCAGCCTCCACCCCCATCACCATCACGCTTTCATTCCCTTCCGGCTCCCTGTCCGTCCCCCAAATGGCTTTCCGGACTTTAGCCGCATAGGCTTCATCGCTGGAAGCTCCTGCTTCTTCCTCCCCGAAAAACTCGGCAAACGGATTCTCCACTTTCGGGTTTTCCACGGACCAAACCACAAAGACCTGTTCCCCTACCCTCAGACAGGCCTGTTTGGCAATCAGCCAGCGCAGCGCGTTATGTGCCTTCTGGGAAATCTCGTAACTGACGGAGGCCACCTGCCCGCTTTCCTGAAATCTGCCCTTAAAGGTCAGAACTCCCGAGGCATTGTTGGACGATATCAGCTTTGCCTTATCCCCGGTATTCCTGATCTTTGCGGGATGTTTTTCGGAACAGGGCACTGTTTCACCTGAGACATAGCATAATTCTTTCTTTTCCTGCTTTGATAAATAATAGTCTATGTAGCTTTCAAACACCTGCGTATCACAGTATAGCCGGCTCTCCTCCCGCCCCGGTATTTCGACGGAAAACCGGACAAACCAGTCCTCCGCGGAAACACCCTGCTGCTTTTCCGCAGTGAGTTTCCCCTCCTCAAAAGCAATGAATCCGGCATCCAGTAAATGATGCATAAGCAAACCCTTTTTCAAATAAAGGAACACACTTTCCACCTGAGGCAGGCTGTACTCCGAAAGTGCCCATTGCTCCAGTTGAGCCAGATAAGTTTCAAATTTCTCTTTTTTATTGCCAGAGACAAAATCCCCGTAATCCCCCGCAATGTATTCCAGCTTGTCCGCCAAAGGGTGGGGATACACCGCGCTTCCGCTCCTGCTGCCCGAATCTTCCGTAATCGGGATGACCGTAACCGCATCCCCCTTTTCCACCCGGTATGCCCTGACGAAATTCCCCTCACCGTCTAAAACCACCTCCAGCTGAGCGTTCTGGGTCAAATGGGCGATGGGCAGAAGCAAAGGCTGATTGTCCCTGACGATACCCGCTTCACTCTTGCATGCTTCATAGGTCAGATACAAATCATTCAGCCAGCTCATCCAAAGCACCTCCCCCCGCAAGAATTATATTGCCTTTACTCAGACTAAATTCCTTGGGCTTACGATCCGCCAATATCCGGCGTATGGTACACTCCTCCGGAGCCGGGAACAGGATAACCCCTTTTTTCATCAAGGGACGGAAAAACCTTGCCGTCAGTTTATTCTTTTCCTCCGGCCGCACTGCCTCATCGGGATAAGTAAAACCATGAAACATCACCCCAAGAGGGAACTCAGGATAATCCTCATAGGCTCCTTCCCCGCTGCCGAAGCTGCAAGGTTCCACATATCCCTGACACTCCCTTGTGCCCAGAAAGATATCTCTTCTCCCCCCTTTTTCCAAAGCACGCTTTGCTATGAAAAAGTGCTTATTTTCATTTCTGTCTTCTTTTAAGTCCCCCCGGTTCTCATTCCATTCGAAATGAGCCTGAACTTGATATTCCACATCCGAGAGATAGGTGTAAATGGACAGTGTGTTCCCTCCGCCATAGTCAATGGGCCTGACGGCCTGAGATTCCGATTTTATGGGTTTCATGACGCGCACTTTGTCAATGACCCAGATAATCGTAGGCTTCCAGTATATGCTTTCCAATATTCCTTTCAGCGCCTGATAGGTTGGCACCTGATAAGAAAACTTTTCGCCGCCCATTCTGCTGACAGGATCCGTAAAAAGCGCCCGCCGCCCCGTCAGTAAAAATTCAATGCTGTTCTTTTTCTCCATGTTCCTTCTATGCTCCTCCTTCCCGCCGCTTCATTACAATACGGCTTTTCAATTAACTGCACTTAATAAATACCGCATTTATCGTCATTATAGCAGGATAAAAATTCATTCCCTCCATCTGCGCGCCCCACTTCGCGGGATATTTGAGCCAAATTGCAATTTTCAAACACGCTCTAGAAAACATACTGCGGCATGGTGTCGCCTATTTCTCCGCTTAACCCCGTCCTGTCGTCATAATACATCTCATTTAAAACATACATGCCCATTTTATCCTCCCACTGTATTACCCCCTTACTCTCCCCTAATTTTTTCAATTCATATAAAGGCACATTTACCACAAACTGCTGTGCTTCCTTAAGCAGCTGTTTTATTTCCTTATATTCCGATGCCCTCTGTATTTCCTCCCAGATTTCCTTCCCTCTCCCCCGGCGTATAAAGACCGGATCTCCCCCTGTCTCTATCACATTGTAATAGTTTGCGGCGGTATGGAAAGCTTGGTTCAGCGCTTTTATTTTGTACGCGTTATGCTTTACGGCAGAGTCCAGCAGGCTTTTATTATCGGAAAGCAGGTCGTATAAACTGTACTCGCTGACCTTGGGGATAGGATATACCATCTCATTCTTCCGATTCCAAAAATAATATTGAAAATAAGTACGTATCGCTTTATCGGAGAGCAGGTCGTAATCAAAATTGTCCGGCGCTTTGTCAAATTCACTTAACAGCCTGTCCGTCTGCCTCGCCCCTTCCTCTATATCCTTTAAATGTGCCAGAGATTCCAGCTTGTCCCCCGGATTAACGATATAAACCGTTCCCGTTTCCCGCTTTCCCTCACGGTTGCATCTCCCTGCCGCCTGAACAACGGAGTCCATTCCCGCCAAAGAACGGATGACGCATCCGAAATCAAAATCTATCCCCGCCTCAATTAATTGAGTGCTGACCACAATGATCTTCTCCCCTACCGCCAAAGCCGTCCTGATTTCTTCTATAATTTCCTTCCTGTGGGCGGCATACAGTCTGGTGGACAGATAATACACCTGAAATTCACCCTCTGCCCTCCGAATGACTTCCTGATAAACCGTAAGAGCCGACTGTTTTGTATTCATGACCGCCAGAACACTTTCGTTTTCCTTAGCCCTATCCCATACAAACCCGGCCAGTTCCTCTCCCGAATAGCCGCCGCGCTTTCTGCCATCCTGAATGCGCACGCGTTTAAAAGTATTCACCGCCTCTTCCGGAAGTTCTGCCAGTCCCGGCGGCTGTGCCATTTTTACAGGATATACCGGCTCTCTGACCTCTCCTAAAAGAGGCTGTGTGGCAGTGCACAACACGCAGGTACATCCACAAATCTCCGACAGATAATTTATCAAACTGTTAAAAACAGCCACCTGTTTTACGGGAAGCGTTTGAATTTCATCAAATAAAAGCACCGCGTTCCGGAACCGATGGGCAGGTCGAAGATTCCTTGTCCCCGCAGCAAAAAATGTATTTAAAAATCTCACCATGGTAGTCAGCACAATGGGCTCCGCCATTCTCTGTGCCCAAAAACTTCTGTCCTGAGAACACTCCCCGTATTCAGCACTCTTATCCGTGTAATACTCCGAACCTTTGTATGGCTCCGCATTGGAATGCAGCTCCAGAATACTGTTTTCCGCCTGTATGTCAAAATCCGTCTGCATCTCTGATTTCAGCGCTTTTTTAATGCTTTTGGCCGTCTGGTCAATAACGGACATATAGGGTATGATATAAAAGATTTTATCTTTCTTTTGTTCAATACAGTGACTAAGTGAAAACCGCAGTGCGGATAAAGTCTTTCCTGCACCTGTAGGGCAGGATAAAGTGTAAATTCCTCCCTTCCTGTTCCCGGCCTCTTTACAGCATTGGGAGATATAGTTCCGCCAGAAATGAATGGCATTTTGAAAAACATTCATTTTCTGTAGATTTTGCTCTAAATTCCCCAGAAAGGTTCGAAATAACCGTTGCCTTTCCGTCCTGTAAAGGCACTCCCTTTCGATCACAGACTGAAAATCAGGCACGGCGCTTCCCCCACTCACCGCACTGTCCAGCCAATCTGCATCGATCAGCGCCGACAACAGTATTTTCTGGAAGCATCCCAAATAAAAGCCCGCTTCCCTGAAATTCCTTGTATTTTTCCTCACTCTATGGAATAATTCTCCCGCCTCCGCATAAGCCTGCCGTAAAAGCTCCTGAAGCTTTTCTTCTGTTATAATTTCCTTCCGAAGATAGCTTTCTATCTCAAGCAGCTCTTCTTCGTCACAGTCCATGCGCTTTTCATATCCGTCCTCCCCGTCCGGAGAAACATTGTCCGGCAAAGAAGTATGATGGGAAAAAACGGCTTCGCACATGGACTGAATCGCAAACAGCTTGGCCGGATCGGCGGATTTCCCTGAATCCCCCGCTGTTTTTTCCAAAAGGACTGCACCTCCGGAGGCATGTCCGACCTTCTGCCCGGGATCAGGCCGCCCTGAACGGATTGCCTCCATGCGGGCTTGAAACGGCGGGAGACATTTACCCGCATCATGCAGGATTCCCACCAGATATCCCATGGCCGAACAGCCTATATACTCCATATATCCACTGCATAATTCGGCCACATGCCCCAAGTGTTCCTTCAAATCTTGTACAACGATGCCATCCGCCGTTTCCGATACATGGGCAATTTTCATTTTGTTATCCGACCTCCCTCCTAACCGGACTGCACATATCAGGCAGATACTGTGTGCTATGTGGAAATCTTTACGTTTGTCCGGTCTTTCTTCCCGCTGCCTTTTTACCATTTCTTATATTTTACATACATTACTTTTCACAGCATTTAATTATTACAGTGAATGTCTTTTATTATTTTCGGTACTTCTTATATTTTTATATCATATTTTATCACCTTTGGCAATACTAAATATTAATATTTTTTAATAGCATTACTGAACGTATAATAATAGTTGATTTACTTAAGGCAGAATATATGGTATTCTTTTTCTGTCAGGAATTATCTTAAGATGAATAACTGCGGATTGAAAAAGTAAGGCTATTAAAAAAGAATTTCCCATCACTGCTGCCCGCAGCAAATGGAAAATTCTTTTTTCATTCATCACCTTATTCCTAAAATCCGGAATACGGAAGAAAGGAGAATTATACTATGTTTGATTTCCGGTTTATTTATTTAAGCAGCAATACTTTTTTAATTTAAGCAATATCACCAAAACCACCATTCAAACAGCGGAAGGACTTAAGGATATATCCGATGACGAAATTCTTACTACCAATATCCCATTGCAGACAATGTATCTTCATGG
>Ga0137308_100546_pt1 | contig 58205 bp, 77 predicted proteins | sample Inofrocosms_June_FD_97181 | JGI IMG/M metagenome (GOLD analysis project Ga0137308, IMG submission 97181) | Mouse cecal microbial communities from Vienna, Austria - N-Acetylneuraminic and N-Acetylglucosamine D2O microcosms_June | ecosystem: Host-associated > Mammals > Digestive system > Large... | reverse complement strand
GTATCAAAGATAATATTAAAATTAAGTAAAAGTTTTAGAAACTAGGGAAATAAGAGTGTTTCTTTACAATATTTATATAAAATGGAACTATAAAAAGTAAAGGGGTTTATTAGAAAATATAAAACATACCTGTAATATTATTGAAAAGTTCGTTAAGAAGTTTATGTAAATACAATAAATTACACAACAGGAGCAGTGTATGGAAAAAAATATTAAATCTTATCTTAATAAAACTGCTAAACCCAGCCAAAGGGTGCCAAGGAACAGTTTTTATTGCCAGGGGTTGTGATGTGATGGAGATATTTAACCATGCGAAGCGATAAGTGTAATACAGGAATTATTTGGTGATGTGACAGAAAAAGAACAAGCTATGGATAAGGCAGCGGATTTATTAAAAAATATATTTTCTGATATAACTTTTCTGAGTAGTATAGGAATACTGGCAGGGACTTTACAAATCATTACTATCAGAAAATAAAGATTTATCAAAACTTGTTATTTACCTGGACAGAAAAGGTGATACAGTTTAAAAGAAATTGAAAATGATTTTTCAGCACAGAAGGAAAATATTAAGTGTTTATTAAATAGGAATGACTTGTTTAATGTCCGGTGTCTGGGACAAAATAAAACTGTTAGTTTGTCACCTGAGGGGCTCAGGTTATTTAAGTATATAAACAAAGAGATGCAAGATAGCAGCAATGTTTATCATACAAATTAGCAACCAGAACATGTAGTACCCATTTAGTTCTGAAAGATAAAACTGCTGCTAATAAATATAACGAGGAGGTTTCTTATGAAGAGAACAGAGAATATTTTAATTGAGGACAGTGATTATGAATTGTTACAAAAGGTGTTGCCAGATAATCCATGTGACAGGTGTAGTTTAGGTATGGCATGTTGTGGCTGCCCAGAAGGAAGAGATTATAGTGAAAAAGTAAAACCATATAAAGATTCTGGTATTTATGAAGCAGCATTGGCAGTTAAGCGTATTAACACAGCTGGAAGTAAGATGGCAGGTTTACAAAATGAAATAAAGAAAGAATGTGGATATTTAAGGGAACAGGGATTTGATTTGAACAGGCTCTTTGGTAGCGAAGAGAAAGTTTCCCATCCAGTAAAGAAGTTAAATGCTTTTTAGTAATTTTGTATTGACAAGCAGGTGGGTTAGCCTGGACAGATTAATGTTGTTGTAGTTTGTACTTATGAAAGAGCGTAATAAAGTCCTGGTTTAAGGTGTAGTTATGCATCTAAGAGGCTGTTTTGAGTTAGTTTTATTTCTGCCCATTTGTATTGGGGTAGTAGGCAAGTCTGTTTAGAAACAGGCTTGTTTTTGTTTAAGTGGATAGGGAGAGTTATATAACTTAGTAAAATAATATCAAATAATCTAAGAGCATTATTGTATCTGGTTTTACATGGAGGAATTTAGTCATATGGATTTTAAAAAGTTAATGCAAAATGTGCGTGAAAGAAAAGAACTATCTGGTTTTCTTGAAAATCATTGTATTGGTGAAGCCAGAGGGTTATTCTCGGCTGAGGCAGCAAGAGGTCTTATAAAAGACCAGTTATTACATAATGAAATTTTTAATACAAATGTATTTGTTGAAAGTCTGGATGATGATATTATATGGGAACTGCTAAGCAGCCCGGAAAAGTTAGTTAAATGCTGGCAAAATTATAACACTGGTCTGCTTACTGGTATAACATCAGAAGATATGCAGGCAGGAATTATAGGGGTTACGGGGCACAGACCAGAAAAATTATATGGATATGACCTCACGGAACCAAGGTGGATAAAGCTGAAAGGGTTGTTTAAAAATATTCTTTTAAAAGAAAAAGCAACGGCTGGTGTAACTGGCATGGCTCTGGGAACAGACCAGGTATTTGCTATGTCTGTATTGGAATTAAAAGAACAAGGCTGCGATATAAAACTTGTAACTATGTTACCTTTTAAGGAATATTCGTGTAAATGGCCAATGGAGTCACAAATCTTATTTAAAAATATATTAGATAAGGCTGACAAAATAAACTATGTCTACTCAAGCCTACCGAATGTTGGCCATTCCCTTCAGAAAAGGAATGAAGCTCTTGTTGATGTGGTAAGGAAACTTATTTGTGTATGGGATAGCAGTCCGTCTGGGACAAAAAGATGTATTGAATATGCTGATAGTAATGGTGTCCCCTTAATCCCTGTAAATCCCAGGACTGTAGAACTGTTTTAAAGGCTGGAATAAATTGGATTATGCGTGGACTGGATACCAGTGGGTTTATTTTTAGTGCAATTAAATATTTTTAACAGGATGGTAGTTACAGTTCATACAATTATGTGCATTATTTTTTCTGCATACTTGTTCCACATACTGGTTTGTTAATTTAGCTTTGTTGTGTGCCACACATTTCCAGGCACCACTATGGGAACCTCCTAGAAATCCAAAAACTACGGTTTTTGCTAGGTTTTGGCCCAAATATGTACATTGCATAAAATACGCCTCCTTACATTTTTATTGTATTTATTATAGAACAGGAAGGCTGGAAAGTAAAGGGGGAATTTAAAATGAATGACAACTGGCTGGTTTATAAATCATCCTGTGATGGGGAAAGTAATGAGTGTCTTGCTTTTAATGTCACAGAACAAGAGGCTAGAAACATTATTATTAGTGATGAGTGTGCTGAAGAAGAAACAGGCTTTTTTAGGCGGTATATGAATAGTATTCTTGTTATTACTAAAAAATATGTATATTTTGCAGAAAGGGTAACGGCAGAAGAAATTGATAATTGTATAGTGGAAATTTGCAGGGAGGTTGCTATGGAAACAGATGGGTAATGTAAAACTGGAGCGGAGTATTTATTGGTGTCATAAGAAACTTATTTGTGTGTGATAGCTGTAAATGAGGAGAGAGATACAATGCTTGCAGAATTTAAGACCAGGAATTTCAGGAATTTTAAGGAATGGCTGGTATTTTCATTAGAACCGCCAGATGCTTATGCATTTAACGAAGAAGCAGTTTATAATGGGGTTATTAAGGATGCTGTTATTATTGGGCATAATGCTTGTGGCAAAACGGATTTAGGGATAGCTGTAATGGACATTACTACACATTTAACTGATGTGGGAAAGAGATACCCACTCGGTTTATTATTTCCTGGGTTATCTGGACAAGACAGTAATATGTATTTTATGTACAAGTTTAAATTTGGCAGGAATATCCTGGAATATTCTTATGAAAAAACTGGAACAGGAATGTGTAAAGATTAATGGGAAAAAAGTTCTTGCTATCGGCAATTGGCAGGTTTTTACCTGCCTGGCTGTAGCAGAACCTCTGGATTTAGGCAGGTGGGACAGCCAGGTTTCATTTGCCAGGTATGTTAATGCAATGCTGGATACAGAAGATTCAGACAGCCAGGTTTTTCTTGAATTTATAGAGTTTGTAAATAAAATGGTACATTTTAGCAGTACAGAAGGGACAGATGGTCTTGTTTTTAGTTCTGGCAGAGAAGGATATTTAATTTTATTTGCGGTCTTGATAATGGCGTTAAAGGTCTTGAGGGATTTCTTGAGGAAGCAGGCATAAAGACTGCTCTTGTTGAAAGGGATATACCAGGAGGGAAAACTATTTATTGTAAGATGGGAAACAAGGAAATTCCTTTTGAAGAAGTATTATCAAGTAGTATGGAAGCACTTGTCATTTTATATTTCTGGTATGTGCAGAGAAAAGATTTTTTCCTTTGTTTTTATTGATAGTTTTGATGCTTTTTACCATACGTTTTTATCCAGGGCTGTTATTCGGAAACTGGCAGCAGAAAGAAATATACAAATAATTTTTACTTCCCACAATACAAGTATTATTTCTAACAGGTTATTACGCCCGGACTGCTATTTTATACTGGAGGACAATACAATCCAGCCATTTTGTGATTTAACAAACAGGGAGCTGAAAGAAGCGCATAATCTCCAGAAAATGTATGTTGCGGGGAAATTTACTGGTAATAAGTAAAGGTATGCCTGGCAGATTTATTTCAGGAGGGGATATTAATGGTGGATGGTGTTATACACAGGTTAAAAATTTTGGATATTTTTGCAGATGATATACTGGAGGGAAATAAAACTTTTGAGTTGCGTTACAATGACAGGAATTACCAGAAAGATGATTTTATAAAATTTGTTGTGGTGGACAAGGGAGGATATGTATCCAGGCATCCTTTGGGCAGGGAGTTATTCCAGATAATATATTTTTTGGAAGGGTGGGGTCTGAAGGACGGTTATGTTGCCCTGGGAATACAAAGATTGCCACAAGAGCTTTTGCATTAAATTCTTATGTAGCAATGTTGGAAGAAAAATGTTATAATAAATATGGAAGGACTGGTAATTTAGCTGCAGAAAAGAAACATTATAGAAGAGGAGACCTTAATGGAGCACAAAGTTAAGCAGGTAACCGTTTTTGGCAGCAGTACATCTGCTGCGGAGAAAAAACCTGAAGAAAAAGAAGATATTGATTATACATATGACAGGCCATTCAAAAAATTATTTTCAGATAAAGTGTTTCTTGCACCTGTTTTGAAAAATATTGTCCCAGAATACAAAAACCTGGAATTAGAAGATATAGAAAAACTAATTACTACAGACAGCGCTGTAGATGTAAATCCACAGATGTATAACTCTGAGGATTTTGGAAAAGGCAGTGAAATGGTGGCACATTATGATGTGCTTGTCAGCTGTGCACTGCCAGGAGGAAAAGTAATATGTGTTGGCTTTTATTTTGATTTAGAGATGCAGCGTGAAAGTGAACCAGAATATCCTGTTGTAAAACGGGGTGTTTATTACTGCTGCAGGCTGGTCAGCCGGCAAATTGAACGGCTGGGGAAGGAATCGTATAACCAGATAAAGCCTGTATATTCAGTATGGATTATGCTGAATAATATCCCGGAAGGTTTGGAAAATTCAATATACACATTGGAACTGTCAGGCCATAGCAATAAAGAGACAGCGGATATTGCTGGATTAAATAAGCAGGCAGATTTAATTCATCTGAGCCTGGTATACTTATCAGAAGATTTCAGATATGAGAAGAACCAGGATGACTTAATAAGTTATCTGCAGTCTGTGTTTTTGAATAAAGTTAGTAACAGCCAGTTTAATCCATATTATGAGTATTCCAGAAAAATTAAAGAGGAGGTTGATGAGATTATGTCAGTAAGAGAAATGTTTGAAGCCCGTGGTGAAGCCCGTGGTGAAATCCGTGGTGAAATCCGTGGAAAAATTAATATTCTTATAGAGGATGGTTATACAGATGAAAAAATTATTGAACGGCTTATGAATACAAAGACTAATCCATTAACCAGAGAAGATGCGGAAAAGTTTCTGTCACTATACTATGAAAAGTATAATGTGTAGCTTGGGAAACCTTTATCGTGGAATTTTTTAGAAACATAGTATATAAAAGTGTTAATAAGTGCAATATTGTAATTTTCTGGTTTTAATCATAGCACGTTTAAGAAACCATTGTTGGTGTTATACCAGGTATATGTAAAATTATTAGTTAGTAAAAGGACTCCAGAAAGGAGTTCTTTTATTTTGGCTGTTAATAGTCAAGGCAATTACAAAGATGGCTTTAGTTGTTGCCTTATTTTACAGGTTGTATGGTATCCATATTGATGAAAATTTGTTTAATCTGGATAGCCAGTCTTATCTGTGTGGCAGAAAATTAACCATTTACATGAAAGGAGGCTTGCAGTACAGTGTATTCAGGGGTGTTTTTATGAATGTACTAAGCATCTGTAAAGAAAAATTTATGAATGGACAGATTAATTCTGGTACTTTAACAGGATGTTTCTGCAAGACATGGATTCCAAGGGAAGTATCTGCATATAGTGAAACCTATATTGATGCATTAGAGAATACAATACATAAGTTCCGAATTGATTATGTAAAATCTGGTGTGTTCACAGATGCGTGGCTGGACAGTACTGTGCGCGGTTTGCGTGTTGCTTTTGAAACATATAAAAAGAGTCTGTCTGAACTCAGGGAATTGGATTCAGAGGTGCAGTTTACAATTGAGGAATTAAGAAAAACACGTAAAATTTGGGATAATCTGTTGGACGCATACACAGAAATACATACAATTGACCGCACTTTGGCAAACCAGTGCATTCCAAGCTGGAAACTGGAATTAACAGATATTAAAAATACACAAATCCAGATTGGTGACTGCCAGGAGTTTTTGCTGGTTGCCCATGCGGTAAGCGGTGCTTCTATTTTATGTAGTATTAACAGGCAGGAAATTATTTATGCAAGCCTGTTTACCAATGAGATAAATAAACTGTACCAGGATTGTATGCTTGCTGTCTTGTATCCTGTTACTGAAAAGAACCTGGTTTCAATGTGTACTTCTGATGCTTATGCTAACCACTATACTTTGGGTAATGGCAGCAGTTTAAGCCAATATGAATGCTCAATGGAGGAGCTTCGGACTGTTAATAATTCTGTTATCACACAGCATAACCATGTGTCTGGGTTTTATTATTATGGCAGGTTTGTTACAGAGTGTTTGGAAAAATGGAACCACAGAACCACAGGTGCACTAATGAAATAATTTTAACATCAGATGAAGACCCTGTAGGGATTTTATGTGTGGAAGGCTACAAGCATGTAGAAGCTGTAAAAGCTGTTGCAGGTCTGTGGGGCATACCTGTGGTTTATTACAACAGGGATAAAAACTGTATTACATGCCAGTTTGTGGAACAAATTGATTAGATTATATTTGGGAGTTTTTGGGGAAGCATTTGTATGCTTCCCCTGTTTGTGCCTGTTGCAGTAGTCCGGTTGAATATTGTCTATGGCATTAGCTGTTTTAATTATTCCTATAGATATGGTAAGAAAAGTAATTTTATCAAAAAAGTAAATAAGCAAGATTAAAGGATAAGCAGTGTCTGGTCTGTTCTAAGAAGTTTATGAAACAGGCCAGATGTTTCTATATAGGTAACAAGGAGGTCTTAATTGGGGTATATGGGAACTGGGTACAGTGATTATGAATATGAAGTCTGTCCTTCCTGCGGAAACGGCATGTGGAACGGACAATGTGAAAATACAGACTGTGAATACCACTGGTATCCAAAGGAAGATGAGGATTTTGAAGATGAAAGTAATTGCAACATTAGAGATTGATGAGAAAAAACTTGCAGAAACTGACCATAGTTTTGAAGAGGAAATGAACTGGGCAGCGCAGTCAGGTATATTTTTAAAAGAATACCAGGAAATGGATAAATGCAGCGGATACGAATATGCTGCTTTTGTCTGGAACACTAAAGAAGAAAAATATGTACAGGTAACAAGAGCGGTTACAACAAAAATTCTTTGCAGAAACCGTTACAAGGAATATGTAAAAGAGAGAAATGTACTGCCAGACTGTGATACAGGCAATGTTGTATTCAGGAAACGCCTTGTATCTACAGTATGTGCCAAATGGGAGGATATAGCAGATGGTGATTAAAAGAAAAGGGAATGATTTTGGGCTGACAACAGAGGTTATTGAAATTGAGCTTACACCACAAGAATTGGAACAGGCATACAGAATAAAAGAAAAGGAATACTGTATGCAGGAGGCAGAACAAGTCCTGCAGAATGCTTATGAGAACGGGCAGGTTGACACAGTAAGTTATGAAAAATTTAAAAATAATAATTTTTATGAGAAACTGTTAGCGGAGTATGATAAGAGATTTAGCTGTGAAATTGCTGAAAATGTTATCTGGAAGAGGGCACTTGCAGCTGTTTTAGAGACAGAACGTTAAAATGGGCTGCCTATATTATGAGAAAAGTTAACGGAAAGAAGAGGAGGAAGGTGTGAGTGCATAAAATAAATATAAAAGTGGCTACTAAAGATATGGCAGTAAAAAATAACTGGATAAACGAAGAAAGAACTTCGGCGGATCCACTCAAAGAAGATTTTTAATTACATATTAAAAGAACTCTATAATTTATATAAAGATATGGGTGGTACAGGAAATCTTTTAGCCAGGTTTTATTGTGGGACGGTACTCTTTTATGGGGCAGAAGTAAACAGGCATAGGATTGTCCAAGAGAAACGTTATTTGGTTATTGGACAGAAATTTTCTAATGGCATGGTATACCATTATGCAATGGGATAGTCTTGCTGTCTGCTAAAGGTGGCCAGATTTCATCAGGTTTAAACCCGAAAAAGGATGAATGTAAAAAGTAAAATACAGCAGGAAGAATTCTTTTATCTTACAGGCAGTAGATTCTTTTGACCTGTTATGGTGTTTCAGAGGTCCTGCGGTAGGTACAAGTCTGTATACTGATAAATTTCCTTATACTTACCATAACAGAAAAGGTGGCATTATTTATAAATTAACCCAAGATAATTTTGTAACAATGGCAATATCTTATACAAGTAGCCATATGGTCCGCCTGGCCACGGATGATAAAAGGATAAAAGCTACACTTGAGTTAAGCTGTATAGCGGAATATTATGATTTGTGTTTCAATGATGGTTCTGCCAGTTGTTATTATCCTTACAAGGTTTTTGTAGATAAGTGTCTTGAGCGTGCCAGGACAGTTAAAGAAGATAGTGATAAGTATAACGAGATATTACTTAAACCCTGGTTTGAAAATGATGTCCTCGCAATATTTTATAGATATGATGCCGCTGGCTGGTTTAAAAAACAAGCAGAGGGACTGCATATGCGGCCAATCTGCCATTAGTTATGCAAGAAGAAAATGGTATGCTCAGAAATGGTAAGAAGCCTGGGTGGTAAGTGCCCAGGAAACCTTTTATACTAAAATGGTTATGTTTAAGAATTTTTAAATATATTGATAATAGCAACTTTTAGAGCTGGCTGGATTTAGCTTTAAAGAATAAATAAGTGTGTAATATAAAATGGTAAGGAGAAAGTAATGTTATAAAACTTGCAGCTTTTGGTTTTGCTTCAGCAGTATCTGTTTGTAGGAAAAGTGACAGATTTTTTTCAAAAATGGGTGTCCTTTAACTAAATTGGTTACAGGGTATTAGTAGAAGCGTCTGGCAGGAAATTTTTCTTAATAACCAGGTTATAGAAATATTGAATTTTCGGAAATTGTTATTTAGTAAATTTTAGTGTATAATATAAACAAAAACCCAAGAGATAGTGCAACTGGGAAAGTGGCTGCAAATACTGGAAGGGTTATGCTGGAAAATGGGAAATTTGACAAAGTTTTATATTAAAGTGGGAAATACATGGGTGGTATTGCCAGGAATATAATTATAATCCTATTGTATTTTGTGGACGGGATTGTTTTTAATTTAAGAGTATTTTAAATGGTCTGCCAGATTATAATAGTTTGCTGGAAATTTCAGGTTTTTAGCAAAGAAATATTTATTGAGTTGTATTGCAAGAAATTGCAATAGTGTTATATTAACCGAAGGTGTGATATTGAATACGAAAATTATGAATGCTTTTGGAGATAATGAGTTTCCATATGGAACAGATGATTCTTCTACAATAGCAGAAGAACCATCTGAAAATATGTCAAAAGATTTTAAAAATATGACATATGATAAATATTTTAAAAATGTGTTTAGTATTAAAAGAATATTGGCTGTTGTTATAAGGGAAACTATTGATTTGTATGAGGACTGTACAATTGATGAAGTGGTAGGTTTAATTGAAGTATCAGAACCTGGCAGTGCAGCTTCTACAACAGGACTGGAAAAAATTGCTTCTTCTGAAAGTCATGCTGTTGGAGAAGGGAGTGTGTATTTTGATGTTTTTGTTAAAGTGGGACTGCCATGGTATGCTGATAAAAATTTGTATACAGCTCCTTGTTTTTGTATAAAACTTGATGCAGAAATGCAAAGGAAACTTAATCCAGGTTATGTTTTATCTAAGAGAGGCTTGTATTATGGTTCAAGAATGATTACTGAACAATTACCAATTATTAACAAAGATACTAATTATGATTTACTTGTTCCAGTATATAGCATATGGATTACTTTGGTTAACAAAAGTTCAGGTTTAGCAGGGAGAGTTATTAAGTACCAAATGGAAAATGTGGAGGTATCTGGCGGTAACGAAGATGAGCTGTATGGAAATAAAGCATTGTGTAAGCTTGATACTGTTACGAATATGATGAATATTTACTTTATTTGTACAGACAAGGATATTGTTAATAATTCTGATGCCGTTATAGATTTAGAGGGTATTACAGAATATATTTCTTTAATGTTTGCTGGTAAATTTCAAGATTCAAGGTTACGTGAGCATGATTACGCATTTGATGATGTTGTTGCTATGTATGGAAAGGAGTTGTCTAAAATGTCAAGTTATATATCAGAAGTTGCAGAAGAGAGAGCAGAGGCGCATGAAGAAGGACGCAAAGAAGGACGTGAAGAAGGACGTGGAGAGGCAGAAAACCGTATTATATTAAACATGCATAGCAAAGGTTATAATGCAGAAATTATTGCTGAATTGTGTGCTGTTGATATAGATACCGTTAATAGGATACTTGCTAAAGCATTGTCTGTATAAGTAAGCTTTATACTATACATTGTTTTATTGAATGGTCTGCACAGTGTCTGTTTTGTTATTTATCGTAAAAGCAGGATGTAAAATCTTATCATTGAAGATATGACACAAGGAGGAAAATATTTAGTGATAAAAATAAGAGTAGGTGAAATGGAACCTGATGATGGTGCCATTGATACTATCTTTCGTGGTAATTATGAAGATGAATGGTTTGACGACCCTTTTGTAAAAGATCTTGTAATGGAAATTGACAATAGTGAAGTAGCTGGACCTTATTTAATTATCAGTCCTGTACTTGGTCCAATAAGTTTTGAGAAGTTAAGTGGCGGGGTAAAAGTATTAATTATGTTGTATAAAATGCCGGAAATGGAACAGTGGGCTACCAGCTGTGGAGATAACTGTTTCCCTGCTATGGCAAGGATAGGTAAAATCCAGGATATTAAAGTAAAGTTTTCACATTGTCCAAGATTCTTGTCTGATGATATGGAGGCACAGTTTACAGATACTGGTGAGATTACAAGAGGGGATAAGGAAATAGGATTGGGCATTGCTAAGAGAATGAACTGGGAGGCAGCGGAATGTTAGGGGGATTTGTATTCAAATTAACAGCTAAGAGGATTGAATATAAGTTTAATATAAAAAGAAAAATTACAAAAGTTATAGGAAAGTCTGCAACAGGAAAATCTGAGTTAATAAGAGTACTCAATGATGCACAAACTGTAAATTCAGGGGTGGTTATAGAATGTAAATATAAATGCAGGGGGATTAATAGTGTATATACTGAAAGTGTTGAGAGACATATTGCCAGTATATGCCAAAAAATTACAAACTACAATTCAAGTGCTTTTGCGGCAGCAATGCGGGAATATCTTGGAGAATATGATAATATGCTGATATTTGCAGATGAAGACTTTAAAGGTATGAATACTAATGAATTTGCTCTTTTTTGCAAGTTTACAGATTCATTCTTTGTATTGCTCTGCAGAGACCCATTACACAAATTGCCATATAGTTATGAAGAAATATATACAATTAAAACCAGTGGTAAATTTCATGAATTAATCTCTGTATTTAACAAAGAAGATTTTTTAAAATTTTATGAAGACAGAAAAATTTTTACAGAGGATAGTAATGCAGGTTTTGAATTTTTTAGTTATTTTTATAATAATGTTGAATCTGCAGAAGGAAAAAGTAAAATAAATAGTCTGCTTAACGGTCCAGGTTTGGAAATTGTTGCTGATGGTGCCGCTTTTGGCTGTGAAATAGAAAGAGTTTTATGGACTATACATAGAAACGGGCTGGATACTAAATTATTTCTTCCTGAAAGTTTTGAGTATTTGATTTTATCTTCAGAACTTTTTGGACAGGATACAGAAACCAGCAGGATATCAGATCCTGTCCAGACAATTTCAGGATTGTATTTTTCTTGGGAACAGTATTTTACACAATTATTAACAGAACTGTCTGGAAAACCTGCTAATAATTATTCAAAATCGGTTTTAAATGAATGTTATTACAGACCCTGTTGCTGTAAAAATGGTAAGGCATGTAATATGAAACCAACAGCCAGGAAAAAGGAAGCAGTCCTGGGCAGGTATCTGGAATATGAAAATGATAAATCTTCGGAAAGAAAAACACAAAAATTGAATGTATTTTAAAATGTATAGGTTTAAATGTTGAATATTTTGTAAAAGTGGTGCAATTAATGAAACCGGTCAGGCAATAAATTTTTGTACTAAAGCGTGTAGGAATTTTTTGGCAGGAAGAAAGCTGTCTTTTGACAAGCGGTATAAGTTCTTTTGAAAGTATGGCATTTTTGTTATATCTGTGGTATAGTACCATAAATTAAAAATTTATGAAAAAGGGTAGTGGTGATTATGAAAACAGGCATTTTAAATGCTTTTGATGTTTTAAGGGATTTAGCTTTTGATGATGAGATTGATCTGCAGTGGCGTAATTATGACAGTCCTTTGCATCCCGAATTGGTAGAAAAACAGAGAAAGAGTTTAATTGATACGGGAATTAAAATTGGACAGGATGAAACTTTAAAATTCATTTATTTATCAGATATTGCAGACTATGAGGATATTATAAATGAAACATATAATAAGATAAAGGTTTCAGATTATAAAATGTCAGTGTGTAACGAAGTTTTCTATACAATGAAAATTGAAGGTGCAAAAACAACTTTAGCCAGGACTTATGAAATTCATAATGGCAGCCCTGTACAAAATTGTAATAAAGAAAGTGAACAGATGGTGCTCAATGGTTTTAAAGCTACAAAGTATTTAAATCTGGTACCAGGAAATATAACAAAGGAAAAAATTTTTAAATTGTGGAAAATACTTGTAGATGGTGTATGCCATAACATCCATGTCCAGGGTAGTATGTGGAGAAATTGTGATGTATGGGTTGGTGAGCACAAAGGTGTAGAACCTGAAATGATAGATGCCTGTATTGATTCTTTGGTTAGTTTTTGCAACAGCAGCATTTTTGGTTCACATCCGTTATTAAAAGCTTTATTATTACATTATGCATTTGAGTTTATTCACCCGTTTTGTGATGGTAATGGCAGGACAGGCAGAATGTTAATGAATAACTATTTGATTAACAATGGGTATGAAAATATGAAAGCAGTATCTGTTACTAAAGAAATTGACCGTACAAGAAAACAATATGATGTTGCATTTGTTTCTTCTGAAAACAGATATGCTGACTGCACACCATTTTTGTTGTATGGGCTGGAGGTAATTTATGCTGCAATTGCTTCTGTTGTTTAAAGGAGGGCAGAATGTTAAATTTTATTATTGGAAGGGAAAATATAGATTTGGGACCTGTCCATATGGACAGGTCTCTTATATTTTAGAAAAGCCAAACCCGGATAGTTTTGCCAGGAGGGCAATACTGGATATTGATAAAGCTAAGGTATTAAATGGTTTTGCACTGGAGAACAGGTACGGGTATGGTATGTCCAGTGAACAGATAAGTACAGGTACAAAAACGTTATTATTAATAAAGAACCATCCACAGTTTATTTATTATGCTTCTAATATGGGCGATAATTGCGTACCATTCCTTATGGAACTTGTAAAGGAAAGGGAAGCAGCGGGGATGGGTGATGTTACATTACTGCTTGAACATTTTATGGATATCCCATATGAATAAGAAGGGATGTTAAAAATAGATGGCAAACCTGTTACGATAGATGAATATGAAGATGCAATTGCAGAATGGTGTGAACATCGGGATGACCCAGATTACAAATGGAGGGATACTGATTGAGAGTATGCAAGGTGACATTTACTGATTAAAAATAATTAATGAAAAGTGCAAGCAGGTGATTATAGAGATTCACTTGCTTTTATTTTGTAAAAATTTAACATACAAGCTATGAATAAAAATACAGGAGAGTTGAGATTATGAAATTTTATCATGTTTCTTTTAGTAATGAAAATGCTGGCATAAAAAATTTTATTCCCAGAATTCCTGAAAGTGCAGGGGATGGTGAGGATAAGAATATTGCCCGTATTTGTCTGGCACCGTCTGTAGAAAAATGTATACAGGCTATTGAGGCAGGTAGCCAGGTTTTAAAGACTGGGACAGAATTTACAGTTTATGAGGCAGAAATCAGTCTGGCTTCAAAAAAACTAATCAGACCTGATGAATTAAATTTGAAGGGTTTAGTGCCTGATAGTATGGAAAATGAGGAATACTGGTATTTGTCCAGTTTAACAATGTGGGCTAAGAGATATAAGATTTTAAGTTTTTGTGGGTATTGTGATATTGCGTGGAATTGTATTGATGCCAATGATATGTTAAGCATTCTGGGAGATATGCTGGAAAATGAAAGTATTCCGTTGAGGAGAAGTATTGAAAGTATTGACGCTGCAAGGTTTACTTCTTTTGAAATATATTCTGAAGTATCCAAACGTGCCCTTAAGTTAAAGGAATATGATTTTATAGACAACCTATGGGACAATATTGCGGAACTCCCCTGGGCACAGATATATAAAATTGATAAGATAGATTATATTGAAACAGGAAGACAGTTTTAACTGACTGCCTTTTTTTTAGATGCCAGAAATAACTGGTATCAGTTATTATACAAGGAGGTTTTGTTATGAAACAATATCATGAAATTGCGTCAGTAATTAACAATGCTGGCAAACTTGAAGGTTTTTATTTAGTTGATTCAATTACAGGTGGTTACAGGTATACAGATTTAAATGAATTCTATGACCTTGTGCAAGCAGAAAAAGTACAGTATTTTGTATTAGATGAATACCACCAGCTAAAAATCCAGTATTCAGATGAGGAATTAAAAGCGATAGGAAAAGCTGCAAAAATGGTTGGCAGGTTCCAGGAGCTTGATGATTATTTAAAGAACGATGTGAAAATATTAAAACAGTATCTGGATTTAGCACAAAAGCACCAAGAAATCTTTATAGGGTGGGCAGTAGCTACTCCAAAGCTTCCACTTGTGGGTTCAGCGCTAAATATAGCAATACTGCATAGTGGAAAAGGAACAGATATACTAAAAACACGGTTAGAAAAAACAAAAGCTGTCCGTGCCCTGGTACAGGATGTGTTATGTCTTAAGACACTTATTGTCACAATCCCCCTGGTTACTAAAATAGATTATCTTAAGGATGTAGTCCCTTTCTTTAGTAACTGTTTAATCAGCGCCTGTGCGTTGGATAGCCCGCCTGAGATTGCTGCCGCTGAAAATATTAAAAATTATAATATACTGACTAATGTTTTATTTAAGAATGATGCAGATAAAGCAGAATTAAAAGCTATGAAGCAGCTTGTAGATGCTATTAATAACAATACACTAAGCCAGTACACCAGCAGTCCTTCTGGCGCTGCAGCTATGAGTATATTTTAAAACGTAATTAACATGAAACCACGCTAAAACCAGATAATAGAAATATTTTTAAAGTTGTATACTTCCTGGCATAGTCTTGTTTAAGATTATGCCAGGAAAACAAATTATGGCGTAAAAAGCAGAAAGGATAACAGAATGGAAGACAGGATTATGAAATTGTACAATGAACTTGATTTTTTACTTAATAATTCGCCTGTTGAAGATGACTGCTCTGATGAACAAAACGAGATGTATTCAGATATGGCAAATTTAAAAGAAAGCATAGAGAGGGCTTTGTTTTTATATGTTTATTTAAAGATACTAAAAAACGTTACCAGATATGATATGGTGCAGCCAGTATAGTTGGAATATGTAATTACAGGGTTATAAATTGGGGAAGAAGAATTCTGCCTTGCTTTAGATGGAAATTAAATATACCAGGAATGATGGGTATGTCATATTATTAGAAATAAGGAAAATTAATAATTTTATAAAGGATAATGTTTTTGTGTGTTTTACAGGGTATAACCCAGGTATCTTTTATTGCAGGGAAGGAGAAGTACATGGCATGGTATTGGCTTTATAAGTGGTTTGTTAGTTTCCGGAAATTGCCTTATGTTAATATTATAAACTGGTACAGGCAATTTTTATATGACGAGTGGTTTAATAGTTTAACAAAGGAAGAGCAGAAAAAAGAAAAAGCAAGGATTGAAGGGCTTAAAGAAAAAGAAACGGCAGGCTTACAATATACGTGTTTAACCCTTAGTATGCTGGTGGGGTTTTATAGTAACAGAATGCATTAGAGTGTGTAGCATCTGCCAGAAAGGGGAGCAATGATTAGGTATATAAATCAAGATTTGCTGGTATTATACCTGGAGGATATTTATGGAGAGGATAATGGTTTATAATTTAGTTGGCAGTTCCACTCTTTCAGATAATGAAGGTGAAATTCTTCATGCTGAAATTGAAAAAGACGTTAGCAGACGGTGGTTGTGTGATGGTTGGTTTTAATAGTGTGGACACTGTACTTGCCCAGTTTTTAAATTCAGCCGTAGCCACTTTATATGAAAAACATAGCAGTGAAGAACTAAGGGAAAGATTAGCAATCACAGGATTAAAATCAACATGTTATTTACGTAAAGTAATAACCAGGGCAAAAACTTTTTATGCAAATGAAAATGTGCCTGGTTATGTAAACAGGGACAAATTGTAAAAAATGTTTGCTAGTTTTAAGGGATTAGTGTCCTGTTAAGTTTAGCCAGTGCCAGATAATGCAGGCAGTGGAAAACCAGGGAAAAGGAGGCCAGAAGACGGCTTCCTTTTTTATTTATTTTTAAGGAAAATAAAAAGCAGGGAAAGAAAGTTTTTATTTATAAAATTAACAAAAAAATGTAATAGCTGTTTAAAACAGCCTATATTTTGAAAAGTTTCAAAACCATAAAATATGTTTCTTCCTGGCTATAGCAAAGTATACACAACAAATGTTAAGGAGGTTTTAAAATGAGGACTGCAGTTGGTTTAAATTTTGTAAATATTAAGGAAAATTCAAAAGAAGAAGATTTCAAAAATTACAGTTTTATGGTACAGGATATAGCAGGTATTCTTGCCAGTCTGGATTTAGAGGCTGTGATTGTTGAAATTTACAGTTACTCTGGTACACAGGAAGAAAAAGCAGATATCATTAAAAGGATTTGTACATCTTTTCAAGATAATGGGGAAAAGAAATTTGTTATCTGCACAAGGGCTTATGCAAGCACAGAGGAATTTCCAGAAAGTGAATATTACGACCCTGGTAACAGGCAGGGTGGAAGTTGTGATGGAAAAAAGCCTGTACCGTCTGGTGAGGTAATCCTCAGGGAGTCCTGTATGTTGGAAAATATTGGTTTCTCTGGTTTCAACTGTATTGTGGGATACGAAAATTCTAAAGCTTATATTTATGCTAATGATATGGGGAAACTAGTTTTAGACTATTCATTAAATTACCAGGATAAGTAAACATGCTGCTGTTGCAGGGTTACTGTTAACTAACAAAGATTATCCTGGTTAAAGAAAGGCGGCAGGAATGGAGATAAGGACAAGTTATTTTGCACAGTTAAGAAAAATTAAAGCTATGGATGGCGCAGTGCCAGTTGCAGTCTGCAGGTATCTGCCAGACTGGTATAAAGGTGCAGTATACAAAAAAGTTGCACCTTCTTATGTAATGGTGGCTGGTATGAAAAATGCAGATACCAGGGAGTATTTTAGTAAAAAATATTTTACAGAAGTGCTTGGCAGCCTGGAACCTGGTAAAGTGGAAAAGGAAATTAAAGATATTGTGGTACATCGTGGCGGGACTTTTGCTGTGTTGTTGTGTTTTGAAAAACCAGCAGACTTTTGCCACAGGCATCTGGTAGCAGCATGGCTTGGGAGGAATCCAGATGAAGCTGAATTAAAATGGTGACAGGGTAATATGGTATAATAAGTTACTAGAAAAAGACAGCAGTATGTTTTGGTGGCTGTATAAATTTGTACTGATGTAGTAAGAAATAACTTCCAGTGTATTGTAGCAGGGCACATTTTCTAATCCAGGTGTGTCTTTTTTGCCTGGTTAAGTGGCATTACATTGCTGTTTAATCTGGCTGTACTTATAACAGAGGGGAGTTTGTACAATATGGTAAATATTTGTACTCTGGAACAGCTTCAGGTTCTTATTGGTAAAGGTATTGTAAAGGGTTGTGGGTGTTGCAAAGCCAGGTTTGAAGAAGGTGCTTTAGCCTGTGCCAGGCAGACTGGCATATGTCCTTACTGTAATAATAAACTGGTCAAAGTATTTACAAAAAACATGCCAGCAGAAGCTGTCTGAATCCAGGGGCTGCGTTTTAACAGGCGCAGTCTTTTTTGTATCGGATTTATAGAAGAATAAATAGAATGAGAGGGTTATGTATGGAAATTTTAGGTATTATTATTTTTGCAGTAATCTTTTTCTGCTTGTTTGCTGGTGTGTATTATTCTGCGGCTAAAGAATGTAAAAAGTAATATGTTGTACTGCCAGGTGTTTGAAGCGTATGGCAGTCTGGCAGACAATCCTGCGGTGGAAGTCATAATACCCATAATCCTGCTTATATTAAAGTAAAAAAGAAAGAGGGATATGTTTATGGAAAACGGACTGGAGCTGCTTAGCAGATACCAGCAGATGTATGGAAAAAGGGGCAGGGAATCTTATGGAAGGTGGATTACAAAAAAGAGGACAGTTAATGCTGCCTGCTATATTATTGATACACTGTCAGGAATAGATTTTGTAGAATTTGAGTCTGCCCTGTATTTTCGGTGTGATGACAGCAGGATGGGATATTTTATAAAGGTGTATGGCAACCAGCTTGAGGAAGCGGTTCTTGACCCTGGCAGTTTTGTTAAAGGGCTGGACAGGTTTCTGCTGGATACATGTACTTATATTGAAAAGAATAATCTTTACAGGGATTATTTTGATTTCTTTATGCTGTTGGAAAAACAGTTTATTATTAATACTTATGGTTTAAGAAGCCAGGTGTCTTGTGTTTATATAAGTCTTCTTATGCAGCAGACATCATATTTTTGCAGGGACAGGACTGATGAACAGGTAACTAGTATTGGAAGTGATGGCCGCCTTACTTTTGGGAAACAGCTTTTTCCATACAGTGATGCTGCTGCATACGGGCTGGAAAAGAAATTAAAGCCTGGAAAGAAAAGTTGTACTTTAAGCAGCAGGGATATCAGTGAAGCATACAGGATGTACGGGTATAATGTTAATTCATTGGAGCAGGCCGCATTTTTTGAAAATATTGTACGCCTGCATGAGAACAATGTATACTTTATGGCTCCGTTTATTAGTAACAGGACTTCCAGTCTTATACTGAAAGAAGCTTTGGGCGGGAATATACTGTCATTCCCAAGACAGTGGAAGAAAACAGAAGTATACAGGGAACGGCTGTTAAACAGGAATTATATGCTGCCACGTTCTGGTGTTACAGGGATATATAAAAACGCAGGAAGCATAAAGAAAATTATTTTCTTTGAAACAATCCGCTTTGGCGAGGTGGTGCTGCTGTTCAAAATTGTTACAGACTGGGGTGGGGAATGTTCAGGGTTTTACTGGACTAAAAGCCAGGTGTTTTTTGCTGGCTGCAACTGTGCAGATGAAAAGGACAGGGGTAACCCGTTAGAAAATTTTATTCTGGAAAATTATATGGTTCTGTCCTGCGATTATGAAATTGACAGGAAAAAGAATTTTGCTATTAAACAAACGGATTTAGGGCAGATGGATATTGAGTTTTATTATCCAGGACAGCCTCTTGTCTGTTACAGTTACAAAAATACTGGAAGCAATAAAAATGGCAGAAGGAGTTGCAGATATGTAAAGGAAGAATACAAAGAAGAACTGCGTTCAAGAAGCGGGTACATACGGAGGCTTCCAGAAGGACAATCTGCATCGGTGGAAGCTGTCCAGACTGCAAGGGAACTTGGGCTTGATTTACCAGAAGGAAGGACTTTTGTACGTTCACATGATTACCATGTTTATGTAAAAGCAGTGAAGAAAGGGGAAACATCGGAATGAAAGAAAGAATACAAGAACGTTTAGAAAGGGAATTTAACGTTTATAAGGAACAAATGCTTGCTTTAGATAAGCAGTCAGTTTTTGATAAATCATATGAAACAGCAATTAAACAGGAGATAGCCTTGTTTTTTGCAGAGTATACAGAGGATTATGACGGGATATTGGGATTTTTAGATAAATTTTCTGTTACAGAAGTACTTCTTGATTACTTATATGGTTTGTGGATGGATGCAGACAGCGGAATTGATAATGAAATTTTTGAAACCCTGGAAATGGAATTGCAGCTAAAATCAGGAACGGGCATTGAAATGATATTTTAAAATATTCTTGATATACTTTGTTGGCGGGTACTTTAGAAGGGACTGGTTAGTATGGATGGAATATTTTAATATTTGATACCTGTGATGATGCTTACAATGGCTGGTGTACTTCTGGCGAAGAGGAAGAGGCAAGTATATTGCTGGTAATCTTTTAGTAGTTTTAAGACTGCATTTTGCTTTTGTAATATCTGGTTTGCTTTAAATTCTTTTTGAATACCTGGGATGTTATAATGGCAGATGAAGCAGATATGTTGCATAATAGTTTTTGATAAAATATAAGCCTTAACCTGGTACCTTTAACCATTGTACCAGGCATTTAACCATGCAGGTTTGTTGTTACTAAAAAGAAAAATCTTTTCTTGGGTGTTTAGCTGTGAGTATATCTTTTTGTTTGGACATCGTGACATGGGTATAAATTTCTGTTATTTTAATAGAACTGTGCCCAAGCATTTCCTGGATATAGCGTATATCAACATCTGCCTCTAAAAGGTACGTGGCAAAGGAATGGCGGAACATGTGAGGGGTAATATGTATGTCTATGCCTGCAAGTATAGCATATTTGTTAATCATTTCCCGGACTGACTGTTCAGACAGTTTTTTGTGCAGCCTGTTTGTAAAGAACCAGCCACAGGCCTGTATCTCATCAGCACATTCATTCTGGTATTCGGAAAGTACTGAAACCACATCGTTGTTTACAAGCTGTATTTTACGTTCTTTTGCCCGTTTTCCATAAATTAGTATGCTTCTTTCAAAAAGGTCTATGTCTTTTTGTTTAAGTGAACATAATTCAGATACCCTCATTCCAGTAGAAAAAAGCAGTTCAGTAACAGCTATGTCACGCAGTATGTATTTTCTCTGGCAGCCGCTGCTGGCAAGTTCTTTCTGTTTGTACATAAAGGATAATAAAGTTTCTATTGTATGCAGTGGTATTGTCTTAGGCAGTGTGGCAGGTTCACGGAACTTTGTCTGTATTTTGTTCATTGGGTTTATTTTTATGATATCTTTATATTCAAGATAGTGGAAAAAAGTTTTTAGTGATGCTATTTTTCTTTTTGCTGTTTTAGGCCTGTAAACCTGGTGCAGCATAGAAATAAATGCTTCAGCTGCCTGTACAGTGGTTTGTCTGTCTGTAAATTCTTTAAACTGTTTCAAATCTGTCTTGTAAGCTTTTAATGTTTTTGCATCAAGCCTTTTCTGGTACTGGCAGAAATCCAGGTAGTCTGTAATAATTGTTTCTAAATTGTTCATAATTTAAATCTCCTTTTTGGTATTTGTTGTTGTACAGTTGCTGGCTGGGATTATTAACTTTTAATCCCAATCTGTTTTGTGCCAGAACCATTTTAACAGATGTAACATTCTATAGTAAAACAGACAATGTAAATTAGTAAGGGTACGTTTTGACAAGATTTTCCATAACAACAGAAAATGGAATAAAATAAATTAAATAGAGAATCAGGGAGGAAATTATGCATAACGAAGAAAATTTAAAAAGAAAAGAATGGTGTGAAAGTGATTATGACCTGTTAAGGAAACCTCTTCCTGTGTATCCTTGTGGTATGTGTCCTGAAAGATTTAGTTCTTTGGAATGTTCCAAATGTCCTAAGTCAGATGTATACAACCAGCAAGTGCAGCCATATAAGGATGCTGGCATAATGGATGCAGTTGAAATAATCCAGGAAATATATAATCTTGATAAGCAGATAGAGTCTTTGGATAAAGAGAAGCGGGCATTAGTACAGGAATTGACAGGGACTGGCTGTAATGTAAATAAACTTTTTAAAGGGCAGATACTTACAGAAGCTGTACCAGAAGATAATAAATCAGCAGTAATGTCAATATTTTAATCAAGAGAGCATTAGTTCCTTATTTTATTGGAGGTAGAAATCATGAGTAATGAAGAAGCATTAAAAATGGTTAGAAAAGATGGTAATGATTTAAGGTTTGTAGAAGAACAAACACCAGAAATTTGTTTGGAAGCTGTAAAACAAAATGGTATGGCTTTGAGATACGTAAAAAAGCAAACGCCAGAGATTTGTATGGCAGCAGTAAAACAGGATGGTTATGCCTTACAATATGTAAAAGAGCAAACACCAGAAATTTGTATTGAGGCGGTGAAACAGAATGGCTATGCTTTAGTATGTGTGAAAGAACAGACAGAAGAGATTTGTATGGCAGCAGTAAAACAGAAAGGTTTGGCTTTAGAATATGTAAAAGAACAGACCCCCGAGATTTGTTTAGAAGCTGTAAAACAAAATGGTATGGCTTTGAGATACGTAAAAAAGCAAACGCCAAAAATTTGTTTGGCAGCAGTACGGCAGTATGGTTATGCCTTACAATATGTAAAAGAGCAAACACCAGAAATTTGTATTGAGGCAATAAAGCAGAATGGTGCGGCTTTAAAATATGTGAAGGATAGTTCAGTATTGGAAATACCAGAAACTGGACTGAATAAAAAGCAGAGTGGTTCCGCTATAATGTCGGCGTTTTAATTTAGGGGAGCAACAGCTCCTTAATTTATTGGAGGTAAAAATTATGAGTAATAAGGAAGTATTAGCAATGGTAAGAAAAGATGGTATAGCTTTACAATATGTAAAAGAGCAGACACCTGAAATTTGCATAGCAGCAATAAAACAGGATGACTGGTTTTTACAATATGTGAAAGAGCAGACACCTGAAATTTGTTTAGCAGCAGTAAAACAGGATGACTGGTTTTTACAATATGTGAAAGAGCAGACACCTGAAATTTGTTTAGCAGCAGTAAAACATAATGGAGATGCTTTAAAATATGTAAAAGAACAGACACCTGAAATCTGCATGGCGGCAGTACAACAGAATGGTTTGGTTTTACAGTATGTAAAAGAACAGATGCCTGAAATTTGTCTGGCAGCAGTAAAACAGAGTTGGAGGGCTTTAAAGTATGTAAAAGAGCAGACTTCCGAAATCTGTATGGTTGCAGTAAAAAAAGACGGTTATGCCTTACAGTGGGTAAAAGAACAAACACCTGGATTGTGCCTGGCAGCAGTGCAACAGAACAGTTTTGCTCTTATGTTTGTGAAGGAGCGGACACCAGAGATTTGTAAAGCAGCAGAAAATCAGATTTCAAATACTGTACAATATGTAAGCGATAAAGCTGTGTTAAAAGATATATCAAAATCAGATAAATCAGCAGTAATGTCAATATTTTAACCAAGGGAGCATCAGCTCCCTATTTTATTGGAGGTAAGGTTTTTAATGATACTTTAGCTATACATAAAGATAAAAATTATGTACAGCGTATGAAGGGCGGTAATGATTATTTTATCCAGGCATATTTGCATCCAGATACTTTCTATGAAGCTATAGAGCCTTGTTATCCATCACCAGTATTACAAAATGTAACAGCGTACTGCCGGTTAAATAATCTTTCTATGTTTTGTGTATCAGGGATGGGATTTTCATTGCATATGTACGCTAAAATAACATTTATATAAAAATATTATGAAAATGATATTGAATTTATTATAGCATCTTCGCAAGAACGTAAAGCAGATGTTGTCCAGGTATTAAAAGAAACTAACAGGTGTGATACATCTGAAATTTTATTTGTAGATGATATGGATTGTAATATTTCTAATATGTCAGATTTGGGATATTCTGTGGTTAGTGTTAATGACCTTAAAAACATAAGGGTATCTGAAAACAGTTTGTTGATGGAATATATGGATGGCTGAAATCTTTGTGTTAATGTTTAATTTACAGGGCTGGTACTTTCTATTACCAATCCTTGTTTGTATTAAAGGAGCGGATAAGATGGTTTTGTATTTGGAAGCTAGAACAGATTTTAATGATTTAACAATTAATTTTATTAAAATAGAACTTAGTTCAGGAAGATTAGAGTATTTAACCTGGGATGAAAGTGAGTCTGGTATAACAGATGGCATTTTTACAGCAAGGTACAAGGGAGTGTATTTTGATGAGGATTATTCTAATGGCAGGATTTCAGAATTAAATAACATGTGTGTTAAATATGTAGAAATTTACTCTGAATCTGGTAAAGGAAATTATTTTGAAATTGAAAGCCTTATGTTTGAAGACGGTCTTGAGAATTTTAAAATAGAGAAACCTTGTTACAGGATTGAATATAAAGAAAACCTTGTTTGATGTTATGTCTTTGATGGGAAACTGTTAAAGATGTTTTTTATCCATAGTAAAGAAAATAAACCGAAATCTGGTTTATATGAGAGGCAGGAATCAAATGGCAAAAATAAAACAAACTGACCAGGTACAGAAATATGAAAGTGAGTTTTTGGAATTATTTAAGAAACTTACTTGCTCACGGAGTTCCTGGCAGGTGTGGGAAGATTTGGTAACAGTGATGGCATGCAGTATTAGTAATGCAGCTGACAGGAGTCCAGATAAATTTAAAAGACGGGAAGAACAGTATGGGCAGGCTATTAAGAATCTTGGAGGTATGGAAATTCCAGTACAGATATTTTGTACCATAGTTAAAGCATTAGAGGAAAATCCAGACCAGGATTTTCTGGGAAGGTTATACATGGCTTTAAATCTCGGAAGCCACTGGCATGGCCAGTTTTTTACACCATACCATATCAGTGAATTTATGGCGGAAACACTTATTAATGGGGATTGCCAGGCGGAGATTGAGGGCAAAGGTTATTTGTCAGTATGTGACCCATGTGTTGGCGCTGGAGCTTTGCTTATAGCAGCAGCTAATGTAATAAAAAAGGCAGGGATTAATTACCAGAGGGATATCCTATTTGTGGGGCAGGATATTGATGAGGTAGCAGCAATGATGGCATACATACAGCTTTCACTGCTTGGCTGTCCTGGATATATTATTGTGGGTAATAGTTTAAAAGATATGCCAGACGGGCATGTATTGTTTCCAAAAGATACCGGGCAGTGTGAAGTGTGGCTGACTCCTATGTTTGCAACAGACATATGGGAAAAAAGACGGGCAGATAACTTACTTTAAGGGATTGCTTGGCGTGTGATGTGGGCAGGCTTATAAAAGAACAGAAAGTTTTACTGGTGCTTATAAAGTTTTTATGTTATGGATAATTTTAATCCAGCGGCAGGAAAACAGGATAATTTTTATTTAATCTTACTATTAAATTACCAGGAAAGGAGGAAGTTGCGCAATAGTGCTTTATGTGCTATACTTACGGCATGAAGCAGAAATATTGTGAACTTTTATATTATTTTATGAAATATTTAAATCCAACTGTAATCAAAGAAAACAAGGAATATCTTACAGGGACTTTGCATAGAAAAGCAGAGGGGCTGGTAAAGCCAGCAGCTTTCCTTGTAGAAGCTGGTTCACCAAAAAGCAGTGATATTTTGTGGGCTTACAAGGGCTGTCTTGAAAACGCTGCCCACCTTGTACATGTTACTGGTGGTAAGGAAATTAATATACAACAGTGGCTTGATAAAATATACGAAGAACCTTTTGTAGAAGTTATAGATTTATGTTATTCGTCTGTTTTAGACTATTTGAAAAAGGCAGGGACTTTTGAATATTTAGGGGCTCTTGAATATTTTGGGGCTCTTGAGCACTTTGATATGCAGAAAATCAAAATTGCCAGGTGGTGTGAGGGTTTCAGGAGTGGTTTTTCTGAGTTTGAGCGTATGGTGAAAGCTGAATATTTGAGGGAAATGCCATTTTACCAGAGAGATTTTGATTTTAAACAAGGTGTGCTTGTGCGTAGTGTGGATGGGCTGGACTTTTACTATGGACACTGGGGAGTAAAATATCCTGTTTTGTCAACCAGTATTTTTAGCACAGATAATCCGGAATGGTATTTAAAGGGATGGCGTAACCTGATGCTGCTTTACAGGATATCTTCACCAGATGATGTCCTTGCAATGTTCCGTACAGACGGCAGTACATATTGCCATTATTTACCTTTTGCTGACCCAAGACTGGCAGCTACACCCGCATTTTATGTTGACAAGCTGCTAATTGATGATGGTCCTGAAAAGGGGTTTATAGCCAGTATGGGACCCTGGTACCAGTGTGCGTATCCTTATAGCCAGCTTACCGGATGCAACTTGTGTGAAATAGTCCTTGACAGCAGTGTGCGTCCTGAAGGTGTTCTTATAGGAGACCTGGAGGTTTACCATAACAGTAAACTTGCTGAAAGTACTGAAGCTTTTGCCAGGTATTATCAGTTGCCGGTATATGCTTTTATTAATGGCAACGTTACATTATTAAAAACTTATAAAAAATAATATACTGGAACAGTAAGTGTGTTACAATGATTAAACAGAATTCTGGAAAACTATATAGTGTATTGTGGGTTTATGTATTTGGGACATAAGCCTGTCTAAGGGGGTGTTTAGATGCTTATGATATATGAGAAAGAGATAAGGCCAGACTGTCTTACAAGAGTGACCCAGTTTTTTAATTACAAGAAGAAAAAAGAATGGTTTTCTGATCCTTTTGTACGTAAAGTTATAAAAGATATTGATAATTGCGAGGTAGTAAAGGATGAGTATATTGAGTCACCAGTATGGGGAGGTATAGCACCAGAAAGGTTATCCACTGGTGTAAAGGCTTTGATTTTGATGCGTGTTCTTCCAGGTGCTAACATATATGCTACAAAGTGTGGTGATAACTGTGCACCTTATATTATAGAACTATCAAAAGAGCAGGATGTTACAATTACTTTGAAACATTACATGAGATTTGCTTGTGATTTTGATGCTGTTATGCTGGATACAGGAAAAGAAGTACATTCATTAAAAGAGTATCTTACAGAAAGTTTAACAATAGCAGGTATTATAGGAGGATAAAATGTATTCTTTAGAGATTATTTCCGAAGACTATCAGTGCTATATTCCTCTTGAACGGAGGATTACCGTACTTCGGGGTGACAGCGGTACCGGCAAGACTTCTTTTGTTGATATTATAGCTATGGGTATTCCTGGAATTTCTATAAAATGTGAAATCACCTGCCGGGTTGTAACCCTGACAGATTGGGAATTAGTATTACGTAGTGCAGAGTCTTCTTTATTGATAATAGATGACTTAGAATTAGTGGCAACGTCTGAATTTTGCACGGTAATAAGTGAAACTATTGATCAGGGTAATTATTATTTGATAATTGCCCGTGAAAATTCTGGTTCTTTAGAATCAGAATTAAATTTAAATTTGTTTTCTATAAGCACTAATTCCATATTTAAATTTATAAAAGATAATAATGATATTAATCATTATGTAAAGCCATTATATAGCAGTATACATGTTAATGCTCCAGATTGTGTTATTGTAGAGGATGGTTCTTCTGGTTATGAATTTTTTTCTTATTTGTTTACTTGCAGAGTAGTATCTTCAAATGGTAAAGGTTCTGTTGTTAGAAAATTGCAGGAAATGGTGTCAGAGGGTTATACTTCTATTATTGTGGTATTTGATTCTGCGGCATTTGGATGTCATATGGATGATTTGAGTAAAACTATTGATTTAGCTGTGTTGCTAAATTCGGATATTCAGGTTGGATATTTTTTAGATTACGAATGTTTTGAGTACTTTTTATTAAGGACAGCTTTTTTTGAAAATAATCCAGCAGTTAAAAGTGTATTAGAAAATATATGCATTTATGCAAATAAATTTTTGTCATGGGAAAAGTTTTTCCAAAAATTAATCAGGGATGTTTCCGTGAAAGAAATGTTTTCATATTCACATAATACTGTTTTTAAGGATTGTTATTATAAAAAGTGTAAGGATTCTAAAATGTATAATCCGTTCCGATGTGGGAAATGTAATTATTTTACAGACAAGGATAAGATATTCTTTTTATTGGAAAATTCTGTTTTTTCATATTTTCTAGATTATTATAATAGTAAGGCACATGGAAGTCTCACAGCAGCACCATTAGATATTTTTTGAAAAATCAAAAGAATATAAAACCGTTGAGAAATAAAAACAGTGAATAACCAAATTGCTGCCATTAGTGAAAAAAGTATTTTCTTGTATATTGTTTATTATATAATACGATGCAAGCAGCAAATGGTTTAGTTTAATGTTGTTTTGTACGATTGTCAGGTGTGCATTATAATGCCTGCTTTTTGTAGTTTGGGAATCATTATTTCTGGTTTGTTTATTTATGTGTCAGTAGTCTTATATAAAGAAATATGCAGATGGTATTATTTAATATAAATATACAAAGGGCTTGTACCAGAAAACAACTGTGCTTTAATTATAGCAATCAAATAAAAGTTTAAACAATATTATATGAATTAAACCTATCTATATGATAATTATGTAATCTTATTTTGGTAACTTATCAATGGGTTATGTTTTTATTAGATTGCTATAAATGAAAGGAATGTTTATGGACATTGACAGGCATTTAGCTGTAGTAGAACATGATGACAGGAAGCTGTACACTATAAATGAAATTATACTTAAAATAGGACTGGCTGCGGTGAAAGATAATGGGTTAGCTCTAGAATTTGTAAGAGAGCAGACACCAGAACTGTGTATGGCAGCGGTAAAACAGAACGGGCTGGCATTGGGGTTTGTGAAGGAACAGACACCCGATATTTGTATGGCAGCAGTGAAGGGTAATGGCTGTGCATTACAATTCGTAAAAGAACAGACGCCAGAATTGTGCCTGGAAGCTGTAAAAGAAACTGCCTGGGCTTTGCCATTTGTAGTGGAACCGATATCAGAATTGTGTATGGCAGTTGTCAAGCAGGATGCATGGGTTCTGCAGTTTGTGAGGAAACAGACAGAAGATATTTGTATAGCAGCCGTTAAACAGGATGGCAGTGTTTTGAAATATGTGGTAGAACAAACAGAAGATATTTGTATGGCAGCCGTCAAACAGAATGGTTTTGCTTTGCAGTATGTGATAAAGCAGACCCCTGGGATTTGCATGGAAGCTGTTAAACAAAATGGTTCTGCTTTATGTTATGTAAGGGAACAGACAACTGGAATTTGTCTTGAAGCTGTCAAACAGGATTGCTGCGTTTTGTCTTTTGTAAGAAAACAGACACCAGAGGTTTGTATAGAAGCCGTAAAGCAGGACAGCAGGGCTTCATACTGGGTAAAAGATAAATCCATGTTAAAGTAACAGGTGGATTTATAGTGCTAAAATGGAAATTTGTTTAAATTTAAAATATGTAAAGAAGTAAACACCAGAATTTTATTTAGAAATTGTCAGGCAGGTATTTAAAGATACCTGCTTTTTACAATTTAAAGGAGGGTTTATCTATGCAGTTTTTGAAAGTTGATGAAAGTACCTTTCAGTGTATGGTGACTACAGAGGATTTGCAGTACGATGGTATGCAAATTATTGATATAATAACAGATAAGGATAAACTGTCTGGATTATTGTTTGCAGTCCTCCAGGAAGCAGAACAGGAAATAGGGTTTAGTACTGACAGCCGGGGAATTATGGTTTTTTTCCGTCTTGTTGATGCAGGTTCTGCTGTTTTAACGTTCCACACATGTGAAGAAGATGCTGTTTGTGACGGGATGTTACAAGAATTTCCCCAAATGCCTGGTAATACTTTAACAACAGCAGTGGGGGATGTATGCAGGTCTTCCAGTACATACAGATGCACTGGGAATGAAATAATATTTTGTTTTAAATCATTTAAGAACCTGGAAAGATATGCAGAAGCATATCCTTTCGATATGTCTGTTGTTAATACTGTATATAAAGATGATGCTAATGGTGTTTATTATTTGTGCTTTGATATTGGCAGCATGAGTCTTACAGAGATAGATGATATGCTATCTTTTACACTTGAGTATGCGGGGCATTGCAGCGGATGGGATAATTTTCACAGATACTGTGATGAGCATTTTACCTGTTTAATAAAATCAAATGCTTTGGAAAAAATAGCAGAGTTTGCTGTTTAATATAAAAATTTCATATGTGGTGTTAAGGGGTTTGCTAATTTGCATAGATTATTGTACAATGTTAAAAAAAAGTAGCAGTGCAAGAATATACTTTAGGATTGATGTGCATATGTATTTGAAGTAGTATTGTGAAGGGTGCTGGCTTACAGCTGATTTAACTGGAGGATATAAAGATAAAGTAATGACATGGGAAGGGATATTTTGAATGGAACAATTATTGGTTTCGATGTAGGAGTGGTTGAGTATTTAAATGCAAGAATGGGGGTAAAAGATTATGGGTAATGAATTAGAGATTGGAAAAAGATATACATGGGAAGAAGTAGTAGAAGCATATCCAGGTAAGTGGGTAAGGATGTCAGATTGTAATTTGACAGTAGGTTCTGGAATAATAGATGGTATTTTAGCAGGGGTTTATACCGACAAGGAATCTACAAAAATTGAATTAAAAATGCGACACGAAAAGTCAAAAGATAAGCTCCGTAGAACAACTGTTGGTTTCGGTGTAGGAGTGATTGAGTGTTTAAATGCCAGAATGGAGGTAAAAGATGAACCTTAAATTTGATGTTTTGCCAGAAAAAATTATTCCTATCATAGAATATAATAATATACTTTTATTATTTGATACAGGTGCTTCAATTCCTGTATGGTGTAGGGGATTAGAGAATTTCAAAGATGAATTTCCGTATGCTGTGAAAATGAGTTATAGATTCTTATTAACAGGTTTTGGTAGAAGTGAAGCTGAATTGGTCAGTTTTTTAAAAAATCCAGAAATCGGTGAAGCTCAAAATTATTTTGCCGATGTATACTCTATACCAGAATTTATTTTAAAGACAGATGAAAAACAAGTAATTTGGAAAAACTTAAACGTTGCCATAACAAATCGGGAGTTTTCTGGTGTACATATGATTTTACCATACACAATGTTTGGTGGTATGAAACTTGGTTTTAACCAGGCTTGTGCTAACCCTGAAGTAATTATTGAAAGTCCTAAAACTGTAAAATATACATTTGTTAAGCTGAATAATAATTTTAGTGAAAACATATTACAATATATTTATTCACAAGATGAGCAAAAGCAGAGTTTAACCAGAACAATGAATATTTTCTGATATCCATTCAGTCTGTTAATTCTATTTATTATTTATAAGAATTGAAAATGAAGTAAGAGATTATACTCAACGTATTGTAAATGGGAAAGAGATATGTCTGGGGTGGAAGTCTGTCCTGGGAGACAGGCAAGGATATTAAATTTTAATTTTATATATTATATAAATGAAAGCTTTATCTGCACATAGATAAAGCTTTTTATGTTACAGCTTTATTTATGATAATTGGAGGAAGCCATATGACAGAAAACGAAGCAATTATACAGTTAGTGTCTGACAGGGATGGGATTTTACTTGACACAACGACAGGAGAAAAACGGACTTTAGAACAGGTCAGATTAGGAAATGAAGATAATTATAAATTATATTTTACTTATGAGTTAGCAATACAGGTATTACAGGAAATCCAGTTATACAGGACATTGGATACTGAAGAGGAATGTAAAAAAGCAGCAGAAATAGAAATTCCTGAGTGTGTTGCCAGTGTTCCAGAGGAATTACTAAATGCAGAGATAACAGAACAGGAAGCTATTGCAGGTTTGTACATGGATCAGGATTTGCTTTTATTTAATGCTATGACTGGGGACTCAGAAACTCCAGAGGTGCTTATTGAACGTGGTGGTGTTATCTGTGATTCATATCTGGCGGATGAAATAGCAATAAGGGCATTACAGACAATTTCACATTATAGGGAGCAACAAAATATATCAAAGCAGTATCTAGACGGATAGACAGGAGGATAAAATTTAAAATGGCTGCTTTATGTAAACTGGTATTTGCCATTACTGGGCTTCTGACTGCAAGCATTCTTTTATCATTTGCAGAAGAAAGCTGCCAGGAGTATGGCTGTTATAAAAAATCATTATTTAACTGTCACAGTTGTAAAAAAGAATGTAAATGGAGGTATGTGGTTAAAAAATACGAAGGAGCTGGGAAACCATGACAATAAAAGAGTTATAAGATATTTATAAACAGTATTGGGATTTTGAAATCCAGTTTTCATTTACAGACAGCTGTGGAAAATTTCTTAATATAAGGACATTTTCAAATATAGAAATTTGTGATATTGGGTACAGTGATAAAGTTATTTGTTTAACTGGTGATGAAGCTGGCTGAAACTTTAGTCTTAAAGAAAATTGTTCCTGCTTGTTACACCAGGATTAAAAACAGGAGGTAAAGCATGAAGTTAATAGAAGAGTTCAGAACAAAAGTATTAAACAGCCAGGGTTCATTTGTAATTATAGACCCTGAAAAGAATGGTGGCAAAATATTTTATTTTGTCCAGGGAAATGTAGGAAAAGCCCGTTATGTTTATGGCTGCCAAGGATACAAAAATATTAATTTTTATTCTGATATAAGCAGAGAACTGGAGCTTCTTGCTATTGTACTTGGCAGTAGAATTTATGTATGTGACGGATTTCCCTTTAACGCACAGCTGTATAATGCTGATGGTATACCATTACCAGAAGGTGTGTTTCGGTTTGCTGATATTGTAAAACGTGCAAATGATTATGTAAGGGATGTTGTTTTTCCAGAATTTTATTCAAACCTGGAAGTTTGTTACAAAACAGACATTAATCCTGAATATTGCAGGACAGCTGCAAGACGGATTATATTTTCTGGAATGGGCGGCGTGGGTGTACCAGTGTACATGGATATGTTTAATGCACAGGATATTGCAGATATGCTGTGTGGCTTTATGGATTTTGATAAGGAAACTGGAAAAAGACTGGAAAAGGAAAAAGACCAGTGGGCAAGGAAAAAAACAATTGATGCAAAAATCCAGGAGTTAATAGAAAGTCCAGAAACTGCACTGCCTTGGGAAAAGGCAATCGCAAACAGGCTCAGGAGTTTAAACGCAAAAATGGTTACAGCAGAGTTTGAAATGGAAGGCAAAAAATCTTCTGCTAAAATTTGTCCAGGTATTATAATAAATAAAATGATAAGTGAATCTTATTTTGACTATTATAATTTTATAACTGGCAAAAAGGGGCAGGAACTTTTTAAAAATCTTGGTGTAGAAAGTTATCTTTTGAGTAAAAGAATTCTTACCTGTAAGAATATCTGTAAAATTATGTATAAGGGTAAGGTGTTGTATGAAAGGAAGGATTATAAAAGACAGTATATTAGTTGCAGATGAAATGTCTTAGATAAAGAATTGCTTAAAAAAACTGCACACTGGCCATAAACCATTTGTACTTACAGAGTGACAGGAATAATATTGTAGTGGGACGGGGCAGTTTTATTTTAGGATTAGTTAAAGTTTTGTCAGGGGAGCGTAATGTTCTCCTGGAAGTCTTTTATTGGACATAATATTTTAGCTGACAATTGTAACAGTAAGATATTGTATGGCAGTTAATAACTATAACAATCCAAGAAAATATTAATAATATTAATAAAAGATATTCAACTAAGATTTATGATTATTAAAAATACCAAATCCTGTTTTATTTATTATTAATTTATTGGATCACTATAATTTAAATACATTGTTATAGGAGGTAACATAAATGGATAAAAGATTAAAAAATATCAGAGATAATTTGGAGTCTATGAAAATCGGTTTAGATGAACCATTTAAATTCCATTGTACTATGTGTGGGGAGTGCTGTATCCACAGGGAGGATATTTTGTTGTCACCTAAAGACATATATAATATGGCTAAAGAATTGAAATTATCAACAGAAGATTTGTTTAAGTTATACTGTGAAACCTATATCGGACAGGATTCCAGGATTCCTATTGCCAGGCTGAAACCAAGAGGCCGGGATGAAAAGTGTCCATTGCTAAAAAACAGGAAATGTATAGTACACAAAGCGAAGCCAACAGTTTGTGCTATGTTTCCGGTTGGCAGGTGTCTTATTGCTATAGATATGAAAAAGGGGCTTGGTGACAGTACCCAGAACAAGTTGCAGTACATATTCAGTAATCCTGGGTGTGGTGACAATTCAGAAACGCATACTGTCCGGGAATATTTAGAATCTTTTGGAATCCCTGTTGAGGATAAATTTTTTATGGAGTGGTACCAGACTATACTGGATATGGGTAATCTCTTCCGAAAAATTGAAAAGGTTGAGAACCAGGAAACTATGGAACTGGTTTGGACAGCAGCTTTTATTGGGATATATCTCCGCTATGATATGACGCAGGAGTTTGAACCACAATTTGATGATAATGTAAGAGATATTTTTGATATGCTAAATGTACCTTTTCCAGAAAGAAATAGCAATACTTAACCAGGGGTAAATGGATAAAAAGGGGTTGTATGGGTATAGGGATAAACAACCAGTACAGGATTATTGTTAATTCTGTATTTTTTTAATTGCAGAGGGGGTAAGCTGAGTGTAGTATGTGGGTAGTTCCAAAACCATAAATTTTTGTTGTCACTTAATATAAAAGTGTGACAGTGTAAGGCAGGAGGTATAACTAACTGTAGTGTAGTGGTCTGAAGAAGGCTGTTACATTTTATTGATTGTGATGCATGGGCGGTTAAGTATTTCGGTAATGTGATCGTCAACAACTTTTTGTGCAGCTTCGTGTGAGGCATACCCAGTTTTAAAATCGGCTACTCCATAGCCAAGCAGTTTTTTAAAGCTGGTTGCTCTCCCACAGGGGTTGCTTAAATAGTATTTCAGTCCAGAGTGTTCTGCATAGATGGAAGTGAAGTTTAGTTCATGCATTTCCTGTGTGATTTTGGCAGTGTGGTCATTGACCTTTTTAATTAAGTTTTCTAAATATGCGTCTGGATTGTAATGGGTAAGGTCTGTGTCTATTGACAGTTCTGTGTAATATGATTTTTGTCTGACACAGTAGCCATCTGAACGTTTGTTTCCAACACTTTCGTGGTTAAAACTTATTACTATGTGGCTGGATTCTTCTACACACGGAATGATTGCAGTTATCCATCCAACGAATTCTGGACATTTGTTATATTTGTTATCGATATTAAAAACGAGTTGCTGAATCATTTTTAAACCTCCTGTTTATTTGTTATTGTACCTGTAGTTATTTAATTTGTCAACAGAAAGGAAACTGAATTATGGTTGGTATTGATAATGTATTAGTAACTGGAATAAATCCTGATGATGACTGGGTACGTGAAGATTACCGTCAGGTACTTGGATTGTTTAGTGAGTTTAAAGATAGTAAACTGGATATTGACGGATTTGAATGTACTTTGTATACAAAACCTGCTTTTGTCGAATATAACGACGGGACTGTTGAAAAGGGGCTTGCCTATTTACTGTTTGGACACCAAATGGGTTTTGCTTTTGTTAGCGAGATTTGTTTTGCAAGACTTAAGACAGCATGTGAAATTTATGATATAATCACAAGAGTTAAAGATTGCAAAAGTTTTTATCATGTTTTTCAGGTCAGATTCTTTTTAAGTGAGGAACCAGACCATAGTTTTAGAAAAGTAAAGATAAAAACACATCTGGGGGTTAAAGATTGTATACCTTATTTTGACGAGTATGTAGCAGATGATGCAGTGTTTTTCTGTGGAGGTAATTTATTAGATGGCTGGGTTAGCCTGATTGATATGGAAAACGGGTGCTTTGATAACGAGTGGCATGTTTTTAGAGGCTCTGAGTGTACCCTTATGAAAGAACTTGGTATTGTTGGTGTGGACAAGAAAGATTACGAGGCTGGTATAATGAACAAAGAATCCAGTTCAGATATTGCTATAGTGGAAGATTATGATGATACAGATGAGTTTCATCGTATTGCTAAAGCATTACCTTTTAGAAGATATGATATTTTTTATGATTATACATACCATGAGGAGTTAGGATATGAAGACCACCTGCACCCACAAGAAGTATTACTGTTTGCAGATTAGTGATGGTAGTCTGGTTACGGTTTGGGGAGTTTTTACTCCCCTTTAAAGTATTTATTATGCAGAGTGATGGTGCCTGTTTTTATGTTAGCTGTGAATGCTTCACAGACGAAAGATGATTGGTAGTTGTATGCTTGTGCTGATTGCATAAAGGGATTTTTGTTTTAGAGTATAATATGTGGGCAGCAGGTATTAATGTAAAATGTTAGTACCTTTCTATGCTGCCTACAAGTATTTCAAGAAACAAGGGGATATGGACAACACTTCGTTTTGCCTCCTTTTTTGATGATGATGCCCTTTGTACCCTTTTCAACTGTGGTGACTATAAAACAACACACATGATTACGACAAGTACATTAATTTATGTTCCACATAACTCTGGTGTTTTGTATCACAGATTAATGAAAAATTTTCTTTGATTTTATACATTGTTTATATCACCTGTTGTTTTTTATTATATAATATTGGAACATATTTGGAAATATTTTTTATTGAAAATTTTCCGAAAGTATCCTCCTGATTTTATAGATTTTGTGTCAACATTGATTGAGTTTCCTATGGATATAATTATTCTTGCTTTAGGATACATAAGTTCATATAAGATGTTTGTCAGGAATATTAATGTTACGGAACCAGGAAATGCTTTCGTTCCAGCTGGATGAATCATTTGAACAGTACCACACAGAAAGCGTGCAGAAATTTCGGTTTGTAATCAATGACAAAATTCGGTAGCAAGTGTATCATCTGTAAAAGTTGTAAAGCCATGTTTCAGTATAATTGACAAAAATTTTATACAGCAAGGTATATAATCGCTGTATTATCTGAAAATTTGTGATATAATAAGGAGGAATTTTATATGCAAAGGAAGGTGCCATTTATGAAGGTTGCGGAATCATTTGGCGAATGCGTTAATGTACTGGATAATGGTCCATTGACAGATGAAAATTTTGCTTTGTTTTATACAGAATTTTCAGAACCTTATCGAATTGATATAATAAAACAATTAAATTTTCGTCTTAAAAATTCAATATCACCTGCTACTTTCAAATTTATTTTAGCAGGTCACCGTGGAGTTGGTAAATCTACAGAACTTCTGCGTGTGAGCAGATTGTGTTCTGAATACAAGACTATTTTTATAAATGTGTCTGATTCTGTTCACAACAGAGAATTACTTTATATTAATGTATTGATGCATATAGCAGATGAATTAATGAAGTTTGGCGTGACTACAGGTATTATAGATGAAGATGATGAAGTACTTGACCCATTAATGGATTATTGGGATAAAGAAGTTCAATATTCCAAGATTATTCACAATGTCAAAGAAGAGAAAAATGATTTATCTGTTGGTGCAGGGGCAGGAGGCAAACTATCCACAAAGTTTGAATTATTAAAGTTTTTAAAAACAGCTTTAACATTAAATGTGAAAGGAAACGCCTCTTTTTCATATGGTAATGCTAAGACATCTACTGTGGATGAGGTGATTAATACAGTAATATCTAAAAATAATTCCTTATTTATTCACGCATTAAATGTGCTTGTCCATAAGATACGGAAAAACCTAGGGAATCAAAAATTGTTACTTATTATAAATGAATTTGACAGAGATTCAAATTTAATACTTTCTAAGCAAGTGTTTAAGGACCATATTGATGCTTTTTTGGGTATTGATATAGATATGATATATTCCTATCTGGTGCATTTATTATATGATCCTGAATATTCTCATATCAGGGATAAGTTTACTTGTGTTTATCAGCTGGGTGTTGTTGAAATTATAGGTGATGACAGACACTATATGCAGGGTGGTATTGATTTATTGAAAGAACTGGTTTATAAAAGAATAAAAAGAACACTGATTGATGATAATGCATTAGAATTGGCTATTAAGATGTCTGGCGGGCTTATCAGGGATGTTTTTAGCATGCTTATTGATGCGGCAACTTCTGCAGCGGTTTGCAATCATGATATTATAGAGTTGGTTGATGTACAGAAATCCATTAGGACACTGGAAGAGCGTTATATAAAGCTAATTAGGATTGATGATGCTTTTAGAAAAATTACAGAGATGTCTGGTAATCCGTATCAGCAGGTTACTTCAGATTTGCGTGAGTTGTTACGGACTGAATGTGTGCTAGAGTATAGTAATAACCGATACATGGTGCATCCCACTGTGCTTAGGTTTTTAAAACGAATAGGTCGCATGGTAGATGAATATGAATAATTTTGAAGAATTTGATAAACAGTTTGAATTTTTGCTGAAAACAGAAATGAAATCATTTCTTATAGTTAAAATAGCATTAACAGCGGATTATGAACATGTAATAGAAGTTTTGTCAAATCATGTTGAAGCAGGTGTTGTTTTTCTATATGATGAAATGAATATACTGGAAGCTGTATCATCATCGCCTTATATGTGTGTGCTTATACATGTAAATCCATGCGCAAATACTTTATTCTTTAGATTGAACCATGTTAGAGATGCTCTTAAAATGCTGAATAAAATGTTAATTTTTGTTTTTTATGAATCTCAATATGATAAGGTAATATATGAATTTCCAGATTTTTTTGCATATGCTGGCACATGCTTAGAATGTGAGTCACAAGTACCATCACCATTTGCTAAACTTTTGAGTTGCAATGTATTAGATTATCAATCATTTGTAGAATATCCCAGAGAAATTCAAAATTTAAGGGCTCATAGAGTAGACAGTGGGAATAATTTGGCTGATATCCAAAAGTCAATAAGCAGGCTGAAATATGTAAGAATGAACGAGGTAGAGCTTGAAAAGCTAAATAGGCAAATCTGTGAACTATATGAAAATAGTAATTTAGTGGGTTCACCTAAATTAGTAATCAATATAGCAATAGATTATATAGAAGCGCTAGTTGCTAAAGAAAAATTTGAATTAGCGAAAATAAATATCATAAATTTATTTAAATTTATTATTTTTGCTGAATTAGGAAGGAAACTGGTAAATGAACCAGACATTGATACTGTTATATCTTTTTGTAAAAGTATTGCATCGGATGATAAGCATACATATAGCCGAAGTATGAAAGTTTGGACTAATCAGTTAATAAAAATATTAGTGCCGTATTTATTGAATGATTCTAAAAAAGTGGATTTACTACAAGTACTTAAACTTAATACTGTTCGGCTTAATCTAATTAAAGATATTTCGAGTAACAGCAATGAACAGGCACAATTTCTTAATGATTATGCGTTATTATTAGATCTCCAAAATGAGGATACTGATATTTGTTTAAGGTATCTGGATGATATGGGAAACTTGAATCTTAATTATGGAAGCACATTTCTTTGCTATTATAACAAAGCGGTGTTGCTATTATGTAGTGGAAGGTATAAGGAAGCTCAGTCAATTTGTGATAAATTTCTTTATAAAAGTGCAGAGATAAATTATAATAAAGATAATTTGCAAGAGGTAAAAATATCTCTTTTAAAGAATTGGATAACTGGGGTTTATGACAGACACCTTATGCAGGCGATTTCGTTTAATGTGGATGTGTTAAAAAAGCATAGAGAAGTTTTTTCTGAAAATCATTATAGTTTGGCGGAAATACATTATTGTAATGCATTTTTATATCGTGAAAGCAATAATCGTGAAAAAAGTATGGCTTGTTTAACGAAAGCACACAATATCCTAAAAAATAATCATAGTGTGCGGTTGAAGGGATTAAGGGATTTGATTGCAAATTTTTATAATGATTTAATATAAATTGTTATTTAACGTGAGTTCGATACAAAAATATATAGCCTAAATATTTAGTTTATTTAGAAATAACAACATTTTTACAAAATTGTACTATCAGAATATTTGTTCGGTTTTTATATAAATAATTATAAAATTTTACCTGGAATAGCATTTTTCCAAGGCTGGAGTGATGGTTTTTTTTTTTGGTAAAAAGGAATATGCAGCAATTCCGGAAACTAAATTTACTACAAAATTGCAGCAGCTCCTATGCCTGGAGTGTTCTATCTGGCATATATTTTTAAGGAAATCAATCATTGATTCTATTACTGCACGCTTCCTTAAAAGTATTTTGTCAGAAAGTTCCAGAATTTTTTTCTTTTTGGCATTCTTTTTCTGTTTTGTCACAAGCTGTATGCCTTTTTCCCAGAGATTGCCAGTTAGTTTCTGGGAGATATAACCTTTGTCTGCAAAAAGTTTTCCAAATATATTTTTTGTAAGGCTGTCCATGACATGCGGGTTCCTGTCATCTGTATTTCCTGCTGTAACGCAGAAATCCAGTATTTCACCCCTGTAATTTATAACAAGGTGCAGTTTAAAACCATAAAACCACCCTGTGGAACTTTTACCCCTTCGGGTAATGTCATCAACTTAATTTGAGTTTCCCCATTTTTAAATTACAAATGTAATTTAAAAATGGATATAAGCAGTATATAACTTTTATTAATAAAAATTATTTCACAAAAAAAGCAAAAACACGCCCAAAAATGTTATAATTTAATCACCACAAAAAAATTTAACAAAGGAGTGTTTTTGCATGGTTAATTATAACAGAGTGGCTGGAAAATTAAAAGGGGATTTAGCAGTTTTTTCACAAAAAATTTCAAAAGGGATGAAATGCCCGGCAAAAAAATTTATACTCCAGATGCTTTATGGAATACTGGAAAGCAATACAGTACATCTGAGTGGAATTGCACGTTCACTTGAAGAAAATACCAGCCTGAAGAAAACAATTGACAGGCTGTCAAAAAATCTTTTTTCTTTTGATGGTAAAGAAAATATAATGAAAAATTATATAAATCTTGTGAAAAAAGAAATTAACGAAAAAAGCTGTGTCATAGTAATTGACAATTCTGATATTACAAAGCCATACAGCAAAAAAATGGAGGCTCTTTCTGATGTGAGGGATGGAAGCACTGGTGAAATAAAAAAAAGGGTATCTTACCATTGAAGCTGCTGTTTTATCAAAGGGAAATAAAATGCCCCTGCCTGTTTATGAAAAAGTTTTTTCTGTGTCAGAAAAAGGGTTTTTAAGTGAAACAGATGAAAATTTAAAATGCCTGGAATTTTTATCTGCAAATTTCAGGAAAACCTCTGTAAGGACACTTGACAGGGGGTTTGATGCAAAAGATTATTACAGGTATTTCCTTGAAAGGGACGAAAAATTTATAATACGTGTAAAGAAAAACAGGGATGTTATTTACAAAAATAAAACATGTAATATAATGGACGTGGCAAAAAAATATAAGGGGAATTACTGTATGGGGTTTACAGACAGAAATGGTAAAACAATACAGTGTAAAATAAGTTATATACCAGTAAAACTATGTGCATTCCCAGAAAAAGAACTGGTACTTGTTGCGGTTTATGGATTTGGGAAAAATCCAATGCTGCTGCTTACAAACATTGAAATACAGGAAGCACCACTGAAGAAAAAACTGTGTATTATTGTTACAAAAGTTTATCTTATGAGGTGGAGAATAGAAGAATACTTCCGTTTTAAAAACCAGCAGTTTAATTTTGAGGATTTACGTGTCATGTCATTAAAATCAATACGTAACATAAATTTTTTTGCAACTCTGGCAGTTGGTTACCTGGGAATATTTTATTCTGAAAATAATGGAAGCCCGTTTATGGACAGGGTATTTGAATGTTCAAAAAGGATATATAAAATCCCAAAGTTTGTTTTTTATGCAATGGGGTATGCTTTTGAACGGATTTTTTCTAAAACAAGTTCTGGAATAGTGGATTATTTTAGAAAGCAAGCTATGCCATGCCACCAATTTCCTGATAACTGTATTAAAAATGGGGCTTGATGACACTTAAACTTAAAAAATGGGGAAACTCAAATTGTAATAGTCTGTTGCCTTTGTATAACAATTTATGTATAGAAGTATTTGCCTGTCTTTTTCTTGGACATGCAGATGCCTGCACTTCTATTACTGAAGTTTGTTTTGCAAGGGTTGCATTTGTTTCTTGCCTTTACAATATTGTCAAATTATTGTCATTTGATAAAGAGGAAGTTTTTGATTATTACACTCTTGAACCAAATGAAACAGGAAGACGTGTACACAGATACATAAGGATATTGCTGTTACTATCGGTTGTGTAAAGATTTAAAAAGAATAAAAATTACTATTTTATATAGTATTAAACAATAAAATTATAATTTATATTAATAATTTAATTAAATTAAAATTTAATTTAAAGCAATTATATATCATGCAATGTTAAAATACAATTATAATTGTAAACTAATAAATTTCACTTGAAATGCATATTATTAACTGGTAAAATAGGAGGAAAGTATGAATAGGAGAAAAAGGACAATGGGCGATAATTTAGATGTTGGTGGCAGGCATATATTGGATATGTGGAACAGTTTTGAAAAAGAGATATTTTTAGTGAACAGGAAGTATCAAAGAAAATTGGTGTGGACATTAGAAGAGAAACAAAATTTTATTGATACTATATTACATAAATATCCAGTCCCTTTATTTTTACTTGTAGGTTACAAAGATAAAAATGGTGAATATCATGAAGATATTATTGATGGGTTACAAAGACTTAATGCAATTTTTTCTTTTATAAAAGGAGAATTTGCTGTCTTCTATAATGGCAGGTACAGTTACTTTAATTATAATGCTATGTATGCTGAAAATACAAACCCATCTGATACAGTCAAACCTGTAATTGATTATAATACGTGCAGGGAGTTTTTGCTTTATAAATTACCTGTAACTCTTACAGAGGCTGATGATACTACAGTAGAAGATATCTTTAAAAGGATTAATTCAACGGGCAGAAAATTATCAAAACAGGATTTACGGCAGGTAGGAGCTGTTGGTGCGTTTTCAGATTTGGTACGTAAAACAGCAAGCTATGTGCGAGGTGATTATACTACGGGGGATCTTGTTTCTTTGAATAAAATGCCAGATATAAGTCTTAGCAACAGTGGATTAAAGTATAAAATAAAAATAAGGGATATTTTTTGGAATGTACATGATATATGTACATTTGATAATATCAGGGTTTCCCAGGATGAGGAGATAATTTCAAGAATTTTATGCTGTATTATATTAGGGAATAATATTTCACCATCTTCTAAAAAATTAGATGAGATTTATGAACCTAATAGTAATATCCATAAAGAACTTGATAGTGCAGTCCGTGAAAAAGGGATTGAGCAGATATCTGATTATTTTTCAAAGATTTATACAGATTTTAAAAAGATTTTTGAAAGTGTCAATTCCACTTTTTCAGATTGGATTTTTGACAGGGCAACCCAGTCAGGAAAAGCAAAAATTTTCTAGGCACTGTTTCTTGCCTTACATGAACTTAGAAGCAGGAACTATTATATTAGTGATTATGCACAAGCAGCCAAGGCTATATATAGAATTGGAAAATCGAAATTTGAGGATATAACTGAAGACAGGAACTGGACTATAAAAATTAGAAATGAGGCAATACAACAGTTTGTTTTGTATTTAAAGCCTAAAATGGTTTTGAAAAAGTTAAAAAAGGAAGATATAGAATGGAGGCTGAAGTTTGAAGATTTATTGGACAGGGCTGTAGGAATAGAACAACAAATGTATGATTTTAAACTTGGACTTACAGTATTAAAAGATGGTACTAGAAACCCTAAAATTGTATCAAAGATTGTAAAGACCCTGACAGCTATGGCTAATACAGATCCTAATGAAAATGGTGTAATAATAATTGGTGTTGCAGATGATATTAATGCTGCAAGAGATTACCAAAAGCATTATAATTACAGTTGGATTGAAACCGGAAAATGTTTCGTTACTGGTGTTAATGGTGAGGTCGAGAAGTACTGGGAAAGTCTAGAAAAATATGTACAATATTTAAAACAGGAAATTTCCAAGCAACCAATACAAGATGATGTTAAAAGCCAGATTCTTACTAATTTTAATATAATAGAATATGAAGAAAGGACTATAATTATTATTAAATGTAAGAATAATGGACATCCATTTACATATGATAGTGAATTTTATGAAAGGCATGGAAGTAATACTGAGAAAGTGGAAATAGGTTCACCATCTTTTAATGAATTAATGAAAAGGACAACAAAGTAAAATATTAAAGAGAAGGGCTACAAAATGGATAATAATAATATAAAAACGGTAAAAGAAGCTGTTTATAATGTTTTACAAAACCTACTAGAGAGAATTTTATAGATATTTTGAGCTATGGATTTGGAGAGCAGGATAATTTAGATTTTAAAGAACAATGGAATGACTATAAGAAAAAGTGGAAAGATGTTAAAACTGCTGTAATTAAAACAATGGGGTATATTCTTCTTGGTATTGCAGATAACAGGGAGGCAGCCAAGAACTGGGAAATAGCGTTTAATGAAAAAACTAATTTATGGTGGGCATCATATTCTTGGTATTACTGAAGAAGCTGTTAAATATTTCCATGGTGTTGACAGTTATTATAATAAGATTGGTGAATTATTAGCAAAAGAACCTATTGATACAAGGCTAAAGAGTTTTGTTTTGTCAAATTATATGCAGGTTAATTTTAAAGGAAAGCTGCTTATTAAAATACCTGTAAAGAAACTAGACAGCTATGCGGCATATAATGGCATGGTTTATAAAAGACAAGGCAATTCCAGTGTTTTGTGTAACCAGCTTTAACAGAGTTTATAAACCTTGGGTTAACGGAAGTGTTTATGGAACAGAGAGAAGGCAAATAGTAAACAGGATAACCTCATAAAATAAATATTTTGTAAAACCAAATAATATATAAATATTTTTTCCAAAACCGTGTATTTCTGGTATAATCTTTAATAAAGATTATACCAAGAGAGAAAATATGGCACGTAAACCAGGGAAAATTGGAGATATACAGGAAAGGACATAAAAGCTGCTATATTTTATAGAAAATTTAGTTTCTGATATTGTTATATATTTTTATTAAAAGCCATCAAAACAGCCTTAGAATAATGCAATCCCATATGAGATTTTATAACCATTACTACAAAAAACCCAAATTTATAGAACATAAATTTGGGTTTTTTAACAAACAGTATTTTTATGCATATAAATTAAAATATCAGATTATATATTTTGCTTGGTTTTATCCTAACCCACGTTAAATAAGTATGGGTAAAAAGTTATATTTTACAAAACATAACTTTTGTATCTGTAAACTTTGTTTTTGAATAAAACTTCGTTAATTTATTCCAATTGATTTTTTAAATTGATTTGCTGTTTTTATCCATGGAGCCCTTTTAATATCAGCGAAGCATCCCTTTCCATTTCCCATAACCCACTTTGTCAGTTCCATATAACAACCAGATATTCCATGTTCCATTAAAATATTCTCTATACTTGTTCCCGTTACAATATTACTAATATTACCATTTAATAAATTTACTGCTGATGATATATCAGATAATTTTGAAGATAATTCATTATACTGGTTTGTTTTAACTGAATAATCATGATTTTCATATGTCCACATTGTTATACCTACAGGTGCAGATTTGGCTGAATGAAATTGCAAATTTGGATATTTCTTTTTTGCCAAATCAATCTGCCCTTTTTCAATATAGCTGTTCATACAATTTTTTGAGATATAATACAATTTTTTATCAGTTACCTGCAAATTATCATTACCATCATATTGTCCTATAACATCACCACTTAACCAAGCCACATCATCTTTGTTAATATATCCACAATCATTAATATATATACCTAATGCCAAACAATTATAAGCATCTGAAGATAATTCTCCTACAAGACCCCCATTAACTTTATATGTATGTTGCATATATGTAGAAGACATTGAATTGATAACGTAATCACAATAACCTGCAAGACCGCCATAACATTTTCTAAGTTCTTGATTTAATTTAAATTTTCCATTCATGGCTTCATAAGAATCATTATATCCCATAACCCATGTATATGCATATGTATTTACTATTTCATGTGCAATTCCTGCAATTCCTCCTACATAACCACCCCCTACAACAAACGCAGAATAAATATTACATCTATTAATCAAACCATAGCTTTTTCCAGCCACACTTCCTACACCAATACCATTCACATGTATTGTTGCTGCTTTGATATTAACATTTTCTATTATTGAATTTTCTGAGCATACTCCAAACAATCCTTGGTAATTTTCTTCAGATGATATATATAAACCCGAAATTGTATACTGACACCCATTAAAACATCCAGCGAATGGGTAATCTTCGTTTCCTATAGGCGTCCACTGATGAATATTAGGACTTACAATTGCTCTTTCTCCATTTTTAACAAAAGCCTCAATATCATTTTCAATTCCTTGAATATTAAAATTATTTAATATAATGTCATTTTTTAAGATAAAATGTGTATTCTTATAAGTATTTGTTTGAGAAGAGAAAGCTAACCATGCTAATTGAGAAGCTTTTTCTATTTGATATGGAGCTTTAGCACTTCCGTCACCTTTCACAGCATCCCAACCGACTTCCACAGTACCATCCCAAACTCTGTTATCAAGAGTATTATTTTCATTCAAATCAGATTCTCCCTGTGATTCTGTTTTCTGCTTGGGAGAATGCACTAAATCTCCCCAATTTTTCTGAATCTCAAAAGATACTATTTCAGAAACTACAAAAAATGCAATAATCATTAAGAAGCCTACATTACCAAATTTTTTTATAATCGGATGCTCCCTAATAACCTCTTTTATTTTATTCAAATAATTCTTCATTTTCCTCAACTTATCCCATCATTTTAATAATTTACACATTTTTATTTTTAATAAATATTATATTATAAATTTCCCTTTTTGTCTATATCTATACTTCAAATTTCAGGATAAGCGCATGAATAAATAAAATATTTAAATTTTATTTATAAAATAATAAATAAAATATTTTATGAATAGGTTTTGAAATAAAAATTAATAAAATCAAAATAGTATATTAAAAAATACTCATAAAAGTGGTTTGGTTATAAATTGTTCATTTATGCGTTTATCCTGCTTGAGTTTCTGCATTTATACAAGATATTTTGGCTATTTTTTCTGTGTGTGGAAATAGATGGCTGCTAAAAGAGTGGTTTATATGGAAATTAACAAAGGATTGAGTTATAATTATTATGTTAGATTTTGGAGATAAGAAAAAATTAAAGGAGAGATAAGAGAATGCCAGAAAAAAGATGCCAATGTTACTAATTAGCCATGCAACTGATGATAAGAAATATGTAGAGTATTTAGTTACTCTGTTTGAGAATATTGGATTAAATCAAAAACATATGATTTGCTCATCAGCACCTGGATATGGCATACCTTTAAATCAGCCTGTTTATGATTGACTTGCAAGTAAATTTATGGATTTTGATGTGGATTTGTATGTTATATTTGTTTTGTCAGATAGATATTATTCGAGTTCTTCATGTTTGAATGAAATGGGAGCTGCATGGGTAACCAAAAAAGAATATACGTCAATATTACTTCCAGGTTTTAATTTTTCTCAAATTAAAGGAGCGATTAACCCAAATCAAATATCTATTAAATTGGATTCTGATGAAGATGAACTAAAGCAAAGGCTGAATGAATTAAAAGATAATTTAACGGAAAAATTTGGTTTAACTAAGATTGTTGATATAAGATGGGAGCGATTCAGATGTACATTTATAGATGCAATAAATGCAATTCAAAAAGAGAAAGAAGATAAAAGGATACGTGAAAATCAGCCTTCTTTTGCTATTAAGATAGACGGTATAAATATACGGTTACCTGGAACGACTGAATTATCGAGTGCTGGTTTAACTGGAAGAACTTGTCATAAAAATCTTCAGTTTTCTATCGAGATTATAAATGATAAAGTGGCTAGGAATCTTATCGTATTTGACAAGTTGCTAACGACGACACTGAAAGCTGGAGAAAAATGCAAAATGATTGTTGCATACGAGGATTCAGAGGATGTAAAGAAATGGCTATCTTAAGTGACAAAAATCTTACACTCAGAGTACGAGAATACAGAGGGACTTCCAAATTGGTTTAATATATGTTATCAAGATATAGAAGGTCACAATATGGTTCAGAGTTTTAAATTGCAGTCATTTGGTGGAGAAAAGTATTATGATTTGGATGGTTATCCTTGGGAAGTATAATTAATAAAAATCCGATAAATTTAGTTGATAGAGGAATATTAACAATTTTGTTGTTGTTAAACTAAATGAATTAAAGTTTTGATGTATAAATTTATTTTCAATTAAATTAGAGTTCTTTCTTGTGTTTAGTTATGTTATTGTGTTTAATTTTGATGGAATATTCATTTATTGACAAAAACTAAAATATTTAACAGAAAGAAAATATTCAAAGTTAAAAAATCTAGATTAGTAGATAGTTTTCTTCCGAATATTTTATAGTTTCATTTTTATATTAGGATATGTACTAATTAGTTAAGGTTAATGTATATTGTTATCTGAAATAATTGATTAAAAATGTGTATTATTTTGCTATTTGTTTAAATAATGTTAGTCAGGAAATTTATTTTTTATATAATTTAAATGGCAGTAGTACACTGGTATATTTATTATAAAACCGATAGATATTGAACGTAAGTAGATATTGAAGGGATTCAGGAAGCAGGTTTATAAACAGTAGAGGTAAGATTTTATAGATTAAGAACTGAAATGGGTTGGATTTTATTTATGCCTAAGCGTAAATTTGTGAATAATTGCAGTAAGTGCTAGAAAAATTTATAAAGTCTTTTGTTTTTAAGACCTTAATCTTTATTGTGATATATTATACACAATTAACAAAGAAAGAGCTGCTTAGCGGCTCTTATTGCTTGACCAGGTTAAAAGCTTGTTGTAAGAAGTCCTGTTAGATTGCTGCATTAGTGATTGTATGAATCAGGCAAGCAAATAATAATAATAGCAATGTGGGGCGGCAGGCAAGGTTAATAATTTCTTTGGCAGTAGTGGTACCGTTTTTGATAGCTTTATAATAAGGATACAGTACTTCATAATCGATACAATTAGAAACACTTCCTTCTTTCTATTCTTTGTTTACTTAACGGCGGGTGGTTGAAGGTTCTTTAGTAAATTTTTGTACACAGGACTTCTTACAACAGAAGTGGTTCAATAAAATGTTTATTTAATCCAGCGGATTTCTACAGCAAACTTTTATTTGGGTGGTGGTTATTACAAAAGAAGATAGGTTTAGTTAAAACCTGATTACAGGAAATCCCTGGCAGGGTTTAGTGCCGCAGTTAAAGCTAACCAAAATTAACTAAAAATATGATTAAATAAATTAAAAATGTTTGCAGAAAGTTTCATCAAACCCGATAAAAAGTATCTGATGTTGTGATTATGTAGGTTAATGGTGAAAATACAATTGTTAGTTATGGAGCTTCAGTGCTGTGGGTTGACTGTTTCTTGTGCGGGGTTTCTTGTAATTGGGTTTTAACAAAGTGGTTACAATCCTTGTGTTTTGGGAAGAGGGCAGTTTTGGCTGCCCTCTAAAGTAGTTAGAGGATACCAGTTCGGTCAAATGATACTGCGGGTAGGTATTGGTTTAACCCAAAATAGTGGTTTGAAATTTATCTTGTGTAACTTGTCATTGGCGCCTTAACAGCGTGTTAGAAAAATTTGTGAATTGTTGACAGTTTAACAAAATTACGTTAGAGTGGTTTTAGCTGCTTCAATAGAAGCTGGAGCGGTTCAACTATTCTAATGATGAGTTAGGATAGCTTTAATAAGTTAGCATAATAAGTGTAATGCAACAAAAAATACCCAAAGTGGTGGCTCTGGGTATTTCGCTTGTACAAAACAAGCTTTCTGTAATACTGCTGTTATCTCTTATCGGGATACTTACAAATTCTGTCTGCGATTATATTCGCCAGAACGGCAACTGTCAGCATAATAAGTGTGTCTAACATACAACTCACCTCCTTTCTGGAGGGTGGCAGTGTTGTAAGTATAACACAATTTTTCTAGCTTTTTAAATACAGAAATTAATTGTTAAGGCGTTAATGACAGGTTACATTTTGTCTTTTAAAGCAGTTACCAGGTCAGGTCTTGCTACAAGGCAAATGCAAGAATGAATAAAAGTCTTTAAATTAGATATGAAAGTTTTACAAATAATAAGATTTGTGTCTTGATAACACTCTGTTTATGGTTTATCGTTATGTCAAAAGTTTCTTGAACCCATAACAAAAAAGTGGTATGATAAAACCAGTAGCAAGGAAAGGGTAAGAGGGTTTAACAGACCTCCTTGTTGCACAGAATGGAGAAATGGTATGGCAAATATTTATGACGGGGCATTCCGTACAATTTTAAATGACTGTCGGAAACTGGTTATCCATATAATCAATGAAATTTTCGGGGAAACTTATACAGGGGACGAGGAAATTCAGTTTTTTCCTAATGAGCATTTTATAGACAGGCAGGACAGTGCCGACAAAGAGCGGATAACAGACACGAATTTCACAGTTTTTGGAAAGCTGCCAAAAAAAATATCATATTGAGTGTGAAAGCAGCCTGCCTGATGGAAAAATTATGATATGGCTTTTTGAGTACGATGCACAGATAGCACTTGACGAAGGCAAGGTTACGGAGGAAACACTGACTGTAACATTTCCGAATACAGCGGTTTTATACCTCAGGACATATAAAAAGACACCAGACAAAAATGAAATATGTTATCATCACACCAGGTGGGAAGGTCCAGTATGATGTACCTGTTATGAAAGTGCAGGCATATTCACTTGATGATATCTTTGAAAAGCGTCTGCTTATGCTGGTTCCGTTTTATATTTTTTCACATGAAAAAAGTTTTCCAGAGTATAATAGCAATAAGCAGAAACTGGTGGAATTAAAGGCAGAGTACCAGGAAATCCTGGAGAGGCTTGACGAACTGGAAGAACAGGGAGTGATTGGGGCATTTGACAAGCGGACAATTATAGAACTTTCTGGTGATGTAATTAAGGAGATTACACAGAAATATGAGAATGTACAGAAAGGTGTAGGTGGTATGATGAGAGGAGCATTGCTTGAAACGAGTGCAAGGACTATTTTAAACCAGGGAATAAGCCAGGGAGCAGACCAGTCAAAGAGAAAAACAGCAGTTAATCTGTTGAAAATGAGGAAATTAACAGTTGAGGAAATTGCAGAATGTTCTGAACTTACTGTAGAGGAAGTAGAACAGCTTGAAGAAGACCTTTAAACAACATTGTTGTGTTTGACGGGAATTGTAAGGAGTTGCCACCAGCTATGGTGATTTCAAGAGTGCAGAACTCACAGAAACCGCAGGAAAGAGGTTTAACAGGCGGTTGTTAATTATAAACCGTTATAGGGAAATGGAGTATGATTTGTTTAGAAGGAGCTGGTTATTGTGAAGTTTGTAGACTGGACATGGAGATCGTATGATGTGTTGCGGGCTGTTCCTGATATGTTAAGAAAACAAGAAAGACTGTTATTTGGGATGGGGTTGTGTGAGGGCATTGAAGGTATCAAGTACACTTTTATACCTGCTAAACGTATGGAAGAAACTGAAAATATATTATATTCTTTATACCCTGGTATCAAAACAACTGACCATGAGATAGTATTTTGTAATGAGGTTTTTAGCACTTCAAAGATGGAGGGAGCTGATACTACCCTTTTACGGACACAAGAGCTTCATGATGGAGCAAAAATTGACCAGTCAAATTATTTTAGTGATATGATGGTACTTGGTGCTTTTAAAGCTACACAATATTTAAATTCTGTTAAAAATGTGGTAACGGTGGATTCAATGATTGACACCTGGAATATTCTTGTTGACGGTTCATGCAATAATGAATCTATCAGAGGTGACAGGTTTAGGACTAGTGGTGTCCAGGTTGGCAATCATTCTGGGTTAAATCCACTTTTGATTGAAGATGCTATGCAGAGGTGGGTGGCTTATTACAACGGCGGGCAGCTGGAAGAACATCCTTTCATTAAAGCAGCGTTGCTTCATTTTGCATTTGAGTTTATTCACCCATTTTGTGATGGCAATGGCAGGCTGGGCAGACTGCTTATGAGTAATTATTTGATAAAAAGCGGAATGGATAAGATAAAAGCAGTAAGCTTTAGCCGTAGTATAGAGAAAGAACATATGGGATATTATGTTGCTTTAGATGCTAGTGATAACGTACAAACAGATTGTACTCCGTTTATTGAATATTTACTTGACAGGTTTGTAGATGCTTTTAACGATGTATTGTTACCTGGCGGAACAAAACCATTAAATGCTTTTTAATGGGGTGGACGGGAGAGTACTGGCTGAAAAGGAATACAAGGGATTATGCTGCCAATGTTTAATTGCAATGCGCATGAGGTTTACTATAGAGAGGCTGGCAGGAAAATCCAGCCGTTGTATATTTAGGACTTTTCTTGTATAATTAAGGTAGAAACAGGCTGGCATAAATTTTAAGAAACAGGGGTGATAAAGTGCAGGATGGACTGGAACAGACACATGGGGTTATGTACCCAAAGGCAAAGCGTCATAGGTGCGAACTTAAGAAAAAAGTGTCTAAAAAATGATTTATAGGAAATTAATCAAGAAAAAATCTACAGAAATAAAAAAATTCATGACAAACGCTCTTGTTGATATAAAATAATTTTGCCTGAAACTTTTTACAGAAAAGAGGATTGCCATGAATTTACAAAATAATTTTACCCAATTAGATAAAAATTTACAAGAAGTTCTTGAAAAATGGAATAATAAAATTCTCCCTTTCTTACTAAAGTGCCTGGACGCCCTTGCTATACAGACAGGTGCTATACAAAGGAATAGGGGCATAGATTCTGCTACAGACTTGTTGAAAATATTATTTTTATATGCATGTTCAAATTTTTCTTTCCGTATTCTGGCTGCTGCTTCTTGTGCACTTGGAATATCCAATATTTCCGATACTGTATGGAGAAAACACTTTTTTAAAATCGGCAAGTTTTTGCATAAAATCCTTCATTCTATGTTATCATCATTTCTTCCATAGGCATATATATATGCTTTTGGAAAGATAAAAAATGTACTTTTGGTGGATGCTTCTGTAGTGCGCCAAAATGGAAAGAGACAGGAACCGCAGCGCATTCATACATACTATTCTTTGAATAAAAATTTTATGTATGAAATAAAAGTTACGGACAAACATACAGCAGAATCACTTACACATTTTTCATTAAAAAAGATGCTCTTGTAATTGCAGATGCAGGATATGTCACAGCACATAATTATATTTATGCACAGGAGAAGCAGGAAGATGTAATTTTACGCATTACACCCCAAAATTTCTGTCTGTATGATGCAGATAACAATAAAATTTCTTTAGTACAGTTATTAAAAAGCATAAGAAAACCATGAAGAAATGATTGATATATTTAGATATTGTAAATACAGGATAAAGACAGCATTTGTCCGTATTATTGCTGAAAAATTGCCAAAAGAAAAAGCAAGAAAGCGTAAAAAGTACAGCTTCAAGAAAACAGAACAAAATAACAGAGGATGCACTATTTTGTGCAGGATGGATTGTAGTGATCACATCTTTAGGAATAGAATATTGTGGCGAGGAAATTTTACATTTGTACAAAAGTCGTTGGCAGGTTGAACTTTTATTTAAACGTTTAAAGTAGAATTTTTCTATTACTACTTTAAAAGCAGGAAACACAAACTATGCAGAAACAGAGGTTCTTTTTTGTATAATAATATGTGTAATACCGGAACGGCAGTCATTTCTTGCTGAATGCTTTCTTGTTGAAAAAAGAGAAATGGAAAATTATTCTGTTTATGACAAATGCAAAGTTGCATTTTTGCAGATAAAGGAAATTTTGTGCTTATCATGGAGTCAGTTTATTGATATTACAGATAAAAAATATTCACGTTATTTATCAAAAAGAAAACGGCACCGGGTAAATAAAAATAATGAGTTCCATACAGCAATTTTACCAGAATTGCTTGCTTAAGTTCGCGCCTATGGGTGGCTTCCTCCTCCTTATGGCAAAAAAAAAACTTACAGTGAGATGTCAGAGGAAGAAAAATCTGTTATTGATTCATTTGAAGGCGAAGCCGCATATGTAGAGGTTCTAGCTAACAAAGAGTACTATTTGTACAAAGGTACTGGTTTGAATTTGTTAGTGTTCAACGAAAAAGTTGATTGATGTTTGAGTTAGTTTGAGAAGGTCTGCACGTAAAGTTATAAATATTTATTAAGAGTTTAGAGTTAAATGCTTGTTTCGGAACTTGTTAGATTTCGCTATGATTCATTGTTGTTACAGTTGTAATAAGTATTCTTACGAAAAATGATCGTTTAGAATGAAAATATTAGGGTATTTAGAATTAGTTTCTAAATACTCTTTTTGTAGTATAGGACTTAAATGAACTTTGTATATGTAGTTTGAATGATTAAAAACAATACTAAAAGTAAATACTCTGAAAATCAGAAATTGCTAAATGTTGTAGTGCAGATTTATTTGATCCCTGTATCTTAAATGCATGGGTAAATGGTTGTTAGAATACACATTAATATTGAAACAACAAAAAATTAATAAGAATATGTTAAAATAATGTGGAAATAAGAAAGGAAAGGTGTTATAATGGAAGAAATGCATTTTAGGGAGGGTATTATGAAATTACGTAGATTAAAGGTGGAAAGATTGTATGGTCACTACAACTATGATGTCACGTTCAATTCAGACGTCACATTTATTTATGGATCAAATGGTTGTGGAAAGACTACAATTTTGAATATTACAGAAGCAATAATAACAGGTCAGATTTACAAGTTGTTCAGTTTTGATTTTACTAAAATTCTACTAGAGTATATACACGATGATGCAAGTGAAGCTTTAAAGCAAATAGTAATTTATAGGAATGATGATAATTTGGATATAACGTTTGAAAATTGTAAATATCATATGATGTTTTCAAGAGAAAATTATGTACAATCTGACTTTGAAAGAGCTAAATATTATTTTAGAGAATATGAAGTATTAAATAAAATACAAGAAACATTTAATTATGTCTACTTACCTTTAAGTAGAGCATTTGTTGCCTATGATGCTTTTGAAGAAGATCTTTTTGTTGGGTATGGAAAGGGGCAATGGTTTCCTGCTGTAAAAAAATCTAATAAAATACAGGGTGACGATTTAGCTATGAAGCAAGTTGAAACTTTGATAAAAAGAAGTTGTGATAACATCAGTCGTAAAATTTCTTATATTAATGACGAATTTAGAAATAAAATTTTAAAATCGTCACTTGATATTAATATGAAAGATGCTGAACCCCGTAATTTATTAGACGAAATTATTAACCTGCGTGAAAATGTAAATAGTATTGAAGAAACTAAAACAGCATATATTAAAATTTTAAAAGAATTATCACTGATAAATAACAAGGAAGAAGAGCATCTTGTGGAATTTTTTAATAGTGTGTTGGGTGATGTGTTGGCTTGGAGAGATAAAATACCTGTTGAAGTAGTATTGAAAACATATGAGGTTCTTAAAATAAAAAACCTTGTTTCACTTGCAGAGACTATGGAAGAACAGAAGGCTACTATTCGCAAACCTATAGAGATATTTGTAAAAACTATGAATGATTTTATTAGCGGCGGAGAGGATGGAAAAGAAATTGAAGTTAATTCTAATGGCGATATATGGTTTACAACATATTATGGTGATAGTCCTATAAGTATCCATCAGCTTTCATCCGGAGAGAAACAATTAATTACATTTTTTTCAAATTTAATCTTTAAAGTCAAAAGTAATACTTCTGGCATTTTTGTGATAGATGAACCAGAATTATCACTGCATCTTTATTGGCAAAAGATATTTGTAGAAAAGATTTTAGATATTAATAAAAATGTACAACTTATCTTTGCAACGCATGCACCAGAAATTATAGGAAATAACAGAAACAAGGCATTTAAACTCAAGAAAAAATATGTTGAATAGGGGATATATTATGGGAGATATAGATGAATTGTTATATTCTTCAGAGGCTACAACAACCGAATATTTGTTTTTTAGTGATTTCAATAGTATAAATATTTTCGTGGAGGATGCTGGTAAAGAATATGAATATGAAACTATTTTTAAAAGATTGCTGGGAAATCAATATAGAATAGTAAAAATTTTTGGTGTTGGTGGTAAAATTAGATTGAAACAATGTTTTCAAGAATTTGGGATAACAGACAAGGATAATTTTAAAATTAAAAATGTTTATATTGCAGATGGGGATTTTGACAGATATATTTATCCTCAGGATATGATAATCAGTCCTAATTTCATTTATTTAGAAACTTATAATATAGAAAATTATTTAATTGATAAAAAGGCATGTGAAAATTTTGCAAAGGGATATTTGAAATGTCTTGATAGTGAAGTAGAAATAAAAATGGGGTTTAACAAATGGAAAAGTAATATTGTGGAGCAAGCCAGTAAATTATTTTTATTATATGCTTTCATCAAAAAGGAATATCCCACTATTCCCAGTGTTTCACGTTCTCCATACTCTTTTATAGATTCTAAAACAGGACTAGAGAGATCAGATGCATTTAATGAGTACAAAAGGGAGATTCTTTCGATTGATTCAGAAGTTGAAACAAAAGTAGATAATATTAATAAATGTTATTTAGAGATACATAGTGATTATTTTAGTTTAATCTGTGGTAAATTTTTATTTGAAAGTTTGTATTGTCATATCAGAACTATTATAGGTAAAACTACTTTTCGGAAAGATGATTTTCGTTGGTATTTAATTAATCATTTTGACACTAGTTCTTTAGATTATGTTAGACATAAGATTATTAATATTATGCAAGAATGTTCATAGGATCCATTAGGTGGGTGAGAAAATATGAAGAGTAATGAGTTGAAGCCACTAAATGTATTTGAAAGTGCTACTGCAGATAATATTTTGATGTTACAGGATATTGAAGTATTAATTTTTAATTTAGATACTTACAATTTTTGTATCCTCCGACCAGAGTTACTACCTTTTTATTTGAGAGGGAGATTGACTAATGGTGAGAGTAATCCAAAGCGTGTTATTGGTAGTTTCGATTTGATACGTTCCTTTTTAGTCAACGAGTTTTAAGTCTTAGTCGTGATAATGCAAAATTACTTTATGCGTTATTTAAAATACAACAATCAAACAGAATTGATGATAGGGTACAGGCATGTTTGACTTATCGTGCTGTCTTGGTTGGTGGTAGTTATTGGGTACGTAAATGTAACGTGTCTGTGAAATGGAAAGATGTCAATGTCAGGAAGAATAGTCTGTCTTATATTATTGAAATTTCTTTGGAAGGACGATTTCCTACATTAACTACGAACTCTCAACATCCAGATTTAACTACAGATGGTCTGTTTCGTAAATCATGGATTAGAAGGGGAGATACTTTGTTTCTTATTAAATCAGATTGCACCTCTGATTTTGTACATACCAGAATGGAGGTGCTTGCTTCTAAAATACTTGATTGTTTTGATGGCGTTAAACATGTAGCTTACAAAGGTGCTGTTAGGCAGAGTGGCAAGGATGAGGTTTTTGTTTGTATTTGCAAAAATTATTGTTCAGAGGGTTAGTAGCTTTACGATATCTCAAAGTAAAATATTACTAAAGGATTCTAAAAATTAAAGAATAATGATGATAGTTTTATATAATTGTATAAGTTAAAAGCAAGCAAGGCTTCAATTTTAACCGGTTGATGCCTTTTTATTTGTTATTGTTACTTCAATTAGTCTTTTGAAAATATTATAAAAAACCTGCTATACTTTAGCAAGAACAGGATCAAGAAGTTGTCTTACTTCTAAAGTGCATTCTGCATAGATTTTTAAAAATTCAAGAAATGGGAAAATACCAAAATACTGTCCCACATATATAACTATTTCTTTAGGTTTTGTTTCTTTGTAGTTTTTGGCAGCAACAGGCAGAGACCTGCCTGTATAAGCCTGCCCTTCTTCGAGGTTTTTGTATATCTGGAAGAAAAGGTAGCCAGTAAGGGTCATTACAATATGGAAAGTAATATAATTATATTTTGTACTTTTGAAACCACTTAATTTCCAGAAATCTTTCATCTGGCGGAAGTCTTCTTCTATTTCTGGGCGCAGTCCATATAAATTCATAA
>Ga0137308_100545_pt1 | contig 58303 bp, 48 predicted proteins | sample Inofrocosms_June_FD_97181 | JGI IMG/M metagenome (GOLD analysis project Ga0137308, IMG submission 97181) | Mouse cecal microbial communities from Vienna, Austria - N-Acetylneuraminic and N-Acetylglucosamine D2O microcosms_June | ecosystem: Host-associated > Mammals > Digestive system > Large... | reverse complement strand
CTGCTCTGCTCTGCTCTGCTCTGCTCTGCTCTGCTCTGCTCTGCTCTGCTCTGCTCTGCTCTGCTCTGCTCTGCTCTGCTCTGCTCTGCTCTGCTCTGCTAAATTATTCTCAACTTCCATCTTTTTTGCAACCCCTTTCTCTTGATATTCTTCATTTATTTTTCCTTTATACTGAATTGCCCTCATAAACTGCATCATTACCTTTATGGTTCGTTTAACGTCGATCAACCCGGCATATTTCACTCCATTACTTTTTAATGCCTGATGTGCTTCCCTTATTGACACTGTATAACTACCAAGACTCCCAGTACTCGTACCACCATAATACATCCGCAAAATTGTAATTGGAACATAAGACAATTTTACATTTCCATCTTTTAAAATCCTAATCATAAATTCATAATCAGCTGAACACCTATAATCACTATTATACGCGCCGTATTTTTCATAGATCTCTTTTTTTAGATAAAGTGTAGGATGCCCGGGCATCCATCCATCCTTTATTACTCCGTTTCCCATCTTCCAATATCGTTTAACCTTCTCATCTGTAGCATAAATTAAATCTGCATGTACACCATCTGTCCCATCACAAACCATTCTTTCTACCATGAGAGTCACTGCATTCGGTATCAGAAATAAATCATTAAAAAAGGCTATTATATCCCCATTAGCCAATTTCAATCCTTTATTCATCGCATCATATATTCCATGATCTTTTTCCGAAACCCATTGGCATCTATATTTCGTATTTTTCGCATAAGCCTTTATAACATCCACTGTTCCATCTATGGACATACCATCTACAATAATAACCTCTATATTTGAATAATCCTGCATCTCGATACTCTGTAACGTTCGAGAGATATTTTCTTTACAATTATAACTCGTTAAAATTAAGGATACTATCTTATTCTTCAGCACTCATCTCACCTTCTCCCTACTGCAAATCATTCACAGCATTACATTGATTTTTTCTATATAAATATACTACAAGTATCAAAAATATACTTATCATCTCCCCCATCATTAATATCAGATAAAGATATGATGCACCTGTTAATCCTGCATATTGTACAATCGGATTAGATATAACTGTTGCAAGCACCATCACCAATATAGATATGATTAGCATAAAAACTTGTTTGCGAATGATTGTCAGGCAGGCAGATAATAGATTATAAATTGCAACAACTCCTCCCCCGATTAACAAAACTGCAAACTCTTTCTTCAATGAGTTGAGTGATACTCCATATATTAATTCCAAAACTCTCATTCCAATCGTAAGCCCTCCCCCCATTGCAACAATAGATATTAAAAAAATATTCCCTATTTGCGACCAAATTATTTTTCTAAATGTATCCTTGTCGTTTAAGTTCCATAACTCCGCCATATAGAGCAGTTTTGGTCTATAAATGATACTGCTTAACAAATTAATAGTAAAAACTGGCATAGATATAATCGCATAATATGCCTGTTCCTTTTCCGAAAGATATAAATCAATCGCGTATTTAGGAGAATTACTGATATAAATACTCAAAAAAGACATCACAAATAATGGAAAGCAAGCCATCAGAAGCTTCATAAAATTAAATTTACTCTTCTCATTAATATTTGTTATCCTAAAACTATTTGCCACACTTCTTGTTAGCAAAACAATAGCTAAACCAACTATAATAACGCATACTAATGCCTCAATCAAATCTCTCCTTATTATCAATACAGCCCCAAATACAATATAACTAATTCCCAAACGAATAGTACCCAAACGTCCTGCGACATCCAATCTTCCCGCCCGCTGCAGCTCGCCGTGGTACAAATCTTCAAATGCTTCCTCTAATTTTAACAAACATACAAGCATAACAATTGACAACTTATAACCTTCATATGCTTTTGATAAGCAATACGCAACACTACAAATCATCATTACTCCACAAGACAGCAGTCGAACTTTTTTATAATCTTTATACGTGTACATATTTCTTGAATCTGTTGCATGGAAATTTCTTACACCATATGTCCCCACAGTATACATCAGATATGCTGACGCATATGCAATAGATAAAATGCCTGCATTTTCAGTTCCATCTACCCGAGTTACCAGCATTATCATAATTGCTGACTGTAATGCTGACAGAACACTAAAGAGCATATTCCAGAATACTGCTTTTTTCTCTATGCAATCATCATTGCCAAATATAAATTTCTGTATTTGTTCTCTCAATATTCATACAACCTCTTCTTTGCTCAATCTTACTTTTTATTTTCCTTCTCCCTGATCGCCAGTTCCTCAACCAAATTTCTTAATTTATCATCCAATTGGGAAACACGGATTGATAGCAAAAAACAGCGAATCAAAAGCAGAAATATAATAGTAAGAAACACAAAATTTACGGGAGCCATAATGCCCAATAATTTAGCTAAACAGGACGCAATCTGCGGAAATGTTGCAAGCAGTACAAAGACTGCTGACAAGCCTATCCAAAATACAGTATCTATAATTTGTACCTGTGACTTTTTTAGTTTTCGCGATATATACACACAAGTCAGCACTGACGCAACAACCAATATAACCCTTAAACTTATTGACATATTAAAACTCTCTCTTTCTAAATTACATGAAACACCCTTTTCTCATATCATATTCTATCACAGTTGTATAAAAATTGCGATACAAAATCATCAAATATTTTTCACACGCTTCAAAACAATATCTATTTTTATCCATGCTTCGCGAAACCCAATGGCTGCAGTCACACAAAATATCGGCGTAAATAAAAACAAATATCTTGCTCTTGCCTCAAACAAGACTTCAAAGGTGGTAATACCTATTAGGCAGAGCATAATAACCGAACTATTCTTCATGCTCTCACTAGCCCTATGCCACAATGCCGCAGACAAAACCATACCCAAAATAAATATCCATACTTGTTGTTCAAATAGCATAAAACGATCCAAATTTTTACCATCTGCATAATAAAATGATCGAATAAAAGGCGCGGCACAGGTATTCGGCTCTTCATATATTACTTGAAAAAAACCTCCTTCATGCCGCCATGCAAATGTACCATCATTAAATATACACAACAACTTTTTTGACAGATGTTTCGCATATCCGAAAATCCCAAAGTCCTTCAGCCGTTGAACGCTTACTTTCATATTCATGTCTCTTCGTTCCTCGGCAGTCTGACATCCCCCCGATATATTAACATCCTCTGCCGCCCAAACACCATTCCGTTCTTCATTTAACCCCATCATAAAATAATGTGTCATCCCGAACCTTGCCTCGGGATTTATTTTGAAACCTGCCCTCTCATAGGCTGTATCCAAGCATTTACCAACACCTGTAAAACACAATGCCATTCCCAACAGAATTATAACATTGCACACTATTTGCTTTCGATTGTCTTTCTTCAGTGCATAACACATATCAATAATGAATATTGCAATAGTTACAATAAGAACTTGGGGTTTTATATAGTATCCAAATGCAGACAACAGTATAACTGCGATATACTTCATGATTTTTTTCCATTTACTATTCCCAGACCAAATATATATATATACAATCAATATAGGAAACAATGTTCCTAATGTATCTGAATAATAGATCGTAATCCATGGTGATAAACCAATCAAACACACTGCCAAAATATATCCAGCAAATGCAAACTGCTTGCTTACAAAATGCTTCAATACTTTATACACCAAATAACACGCTATAGAAATACATATACAATTTACAACAATCAAAGCCAAATATGTATCATCTCCCCGAAATATACCTATCATAGAATTAAGCTTCAAGATCATTGCTGCTATTAAAGTTATCAACATATTATTGGGATTCTGTGAATAATAACCGTTATTTAATCCATCACTATTTAAAAATGCAATTCTATTTGCATTATCCCAAACCACACTGGCATCCCATCCCGTCTTAAAATGAACATTATAACCAATGTACATCTCAATAATAAATAGAAGAATTGTAGACAAATAAGCTATTATATCATAATTGATGGTAACTCTTACATTTCCAAATACATACCCCCCCCCCCCCCGTATTACTATTAATAAAATGATATCAAATATTATTATTATTATATTAGACCACAAAAATACATTCTTACAAGCATATTCAGAGTTAGCCATTATTAACATAAGATTTATAATTACGATCATCAAAAAACCTTGTATATACCTAATACATTTATTAAATAAGTTCATTTTACACCTCGTATAAATACACAATAATTCCTAAAAAAGTCCTTGCCTATCTTTTTTCATCTATACAGTTAATAATTATCTTTCTCACTCTTCTCTTTTTATCATCCAAACTTAATTAATGAGTTGACGAATATAAATTGTATAAGTTGACCAAATAATATTCATTGCCAAAGTCCCAAATACAAAAAACTTCATCATTTTGAGTTTGATTAATGTCCTCGTATAAACACTCCCAATACAATACATTAATGGAAATAATAATGGAAATAAGTATCGACCTGAAGTTCCATTAATGGTATCCAATCCTACTGGGGTAAAACTTACATATAAAGCAGTAGAGATTAATAATACCTGAACAAACAAAACTAAATATGTTGTTACTTTAAACATCAACATATTTTCAAATCTGTCACACTTTTTTTTATCCCAAAACGTGCATACTATCATGACAATAAAACTAACGGTACAACATTCTGCAATATTTTCTCCAATATACGCATATTTAGAAAACCATCGCACTATATTTATAACAGAAACATAATCAAAGAAAAATTTCATATATATTTTTGTGTACGTTATAGGATTATTTAATATAAATCTCACCTGTTCCGTAGAATTAACATCCGCTCCCCCACGCATATCAGAATAATTGTCATTCGATTGTAAAAACGGCATCATAAAAGAAGCTAAAATAAACATCATTACCATTATAACAATAGTAATATAGCGTTTACGTGTAATTTTGTCTGTAAACTTACACTTTCTCATAAACAAAAGAGGAAACACTAACATAAAATATATCGCTTTAGGACCACAACCAATTACCATAGATCCAAACATTAGAAATAAATCCTTCGCTTGAATTAATTTATCAGGTTGTTGCATTTCAGAAATAAAATAAGCAAATCCGTAGGTAGTAAATGCTGTAATCCATGGATCATACGAAAAATTTGACGCCAAAAATAAAAATGTCGGCATTAAAACAATAGAAGACAAAATAAATTGTCCACTTTTTAGTCTCCTCATTCCCAAATATATAATTATAGTGTAAATAAAAGCATTGGTTAATTTTGACAATACAATCATAGTAACAAAATTCATATTAAATATATCACTTATAAACATTGTTGTGGCCATTGGCAAGTGACCAATGCTTTTATAAAAATCTATATTAGGTCTTTCTCTATATTTTTCAAATTGGTCTTTATATAAAAGCTTTTGACAGGTTTTTTGGCTGCTAACTCCATTAATACGATCATCATGAATAATCATCCAACCTTCATCGTCTGCACATGTATACGCTTCCCCATACAATACACATCTTAGTTGTGTCGCCCAAGTATAATGAATTCCATCATCAAGAGATATACTATTTAACGGAAAACAGTATGACATCATAGAAGATGCTATTAGTGATATAATCAAAAACATCTTTGCTGGCGAAGTTTTTAAATCGTTATATAATATATCAATCAGACAAATAATAATTGCTAAAGCAGCTATTGCAAAAACTGTAATTATATTGATTTTATTTATTATCCCTTTAGCAACCAAAACCATAAATATACTTACGTATGCAATCTTAATCAAACTAGAAGTTAAATGCAAAAAAAATGCCGCCAAATTCTTATCTTTCATTATTTCTTTACAAAGATTTACCTCTTCCCTAAAAAAAGTGATTATATAAGAAAAATAATGTAACTTTCTTTCAAATAAAATCAAAAGCATGAGTACTATAATTAATAAAAAAATTGAGGAAATATTTATCTTGTAAAATACACTAAAATAATCATCTAAGTAAGTTCCTAATTCGACTGATTTAATAGTACATCTATCGTAAATTGTCAATTTCAATTCAGAATATGTACTCTCTGGAATATCAAAAATAACATACTCATCTTCCTTGTTTACCATTTTAGAGATATTATTTTCATTCTGTTCCTCCATTGTATAAGACAACTGAACTAATACATTTTCAGTTAACAATGAAGAAAAATTTACTTTTATACCACTTAACATTTGCTGTGAAACTGGAAGATAAATATAGGGTTGATTGCCATCAGGTACAAATACAATATTGCCATTTTTATCAGGTTCAATATAGCAATTTTCTACTTTTAATCCAGAATATGTCTCTGCTGTTATCGTTTCATTAACATTACTAAGTTCTATATCAATATTGATTGTAAACAAAGAAATCATACAGCATGCTATCAATAATGTAATAATACTGTAACACACGCTTTTATACTTTTTTATTACTGTCAAACAATTCCAATAAATAATACTTGTAATAAGTAAACTAAGAAGAACGGATAAAAAAACTAATTCAAAACTCAGATTATAAAAAACTGAACTAACCGTATAATTATTTAAGTTAGATTTATTATATAATGCAATGATGCATAATGCCAGACAAAACGAAGAGCTAATCCAACATAAATATTTAAAAGTAATATTATATCTGTTTTTCTTTATCAAAAAAAAGGCTGAAACAATCATAGCGCAAACAAACATTAAAATACAAAACACCAATAAGGCTATACTATTGTATTTGCTATTATAAAAAACACGGAATGCTAAATCAAAACCAACTTCTCCCCCATTCATATAAAGTTTTCCATCAGAATAATTATCATTAAAAGTTGCCCAAGCCGTAATTGCATTTGAAATATCTTCAGTATCCGAAGTGAGCATAAGATGATACACCTTCCCTTGGGAATCATTAATTGAATCAAAGTCAAAAGTAAAATAAGAATTATCTGGTATATTGGTAGCATATACTGTTTTCGAACATATAAGTTTTTCTTGCTCATCCAAAAGCATTATATTAAATTTGGAATCATTATTCCTTACATATGTACCTAATAACACTTCCAGTTTAGTCAATCCATTATACTCAGAAATAAATGTTTGTTTTATTGAATTATCTATCGTTATTGTGCCAACTGTATTTTCCTCACTTTTTATATCAAGTCCAACAAAATCTGTATTATTAGCATAAATTTCCCCAAATATAAAGATCAAAAATATAAATGAGATTATTATCGAAACAAATATTTCCTCACTTATTTTATTCCAAAACTTTGTCCTAATCATAATCTAATATCCTTTCAAAACAGTTAATAACACATAATTTAGCACTGCTTATACGCCGAGGCATACCCACTCCCCCCACAGTATATCCAACTCTTGAGGATTCCACTGATATACTCCTGAATTAGGGGTGAATGTAAACTCTCCAAACTTTACCTGTTCCTCTATTTCATACAAATCAATTCTTACATATTGAAAAGGTTTTGATAATCGTTCTGCAACTTTTAATAACTCATCTAATTTTGAAGGTTTAGGCAAGTCATATTTATATTGCATGTGAACACCGCAATCTATATCAAGTCTTTTCCAATCTATATTATAAAATGCCTGTTTTGCTCTGCAATTATGAGCTTCCCTATCTCCTATTACTTGTATAATTTGGGGCACTCCCATAAAACAGTGTATTTTATAATCAAACAGGTTTCCATCAAGCTGCTCAATATACCGTTCCACAAGTATCTTTCTTTCGATATTCTTATATTGCATTTCAAATCCAAAATAATATGCATAATCTAAGCTCATCCAATAATCAAAGTTACGCTTAACTTTGGGAAGATCTATTTTATCCTTATCTCGTATAATCTCATTCCAACCACTACCATGATTGCACTTTAAAACAAATTGATTTGGAAAACACCTAAAATCTATTTGGTCAAAATAATCGTACACTCCAATTTCCGGAATCAGATACTGCTTACCAATTTTGTGTTCTATATAATCTCGCGCTTTTACCTTATCTGCAAGTTCTCTTTTTAATGGATTATGATCATAAATTTTCAGCCATTGGATTTTCTCATTAAAAGTCACTGGATTTTCCAAATCTAATTTCTTTCCCAAGTGCAAATAATACCAACGTTTTAATTCATATATTAGCTCATCTTCAGTAAGACTCCTAAAATAATTATGCTCTACTTTCTTTTCAAGCAATATTTTCTCATACACCAGATCATCAATTCTATAGTTCAACCACCCAAAGTTATTTTTTATCTCATTTTCAATTCTTTCGAATCTTTCTAAAACATCTTTATCCAAATTTCCTCCTCATTTCAAATAACCACTTTATTTCCGTTTCACAAAAATTTTTCTAAATATTGCTGTATATCGCCATGATAAAGTATTTTCCATATGCTTCTGATGTGCTTGCAATTCTACAATCTCTTGCGATTTTATTTCCAGTTCTTGATTCATCTGTTCCATTTTGTGCTCATTTACTGTAATAATTTGCCCTAACTCTGACTCTTTTAACGCAAGGGCCTCCTCTTTCTCTTTCTCCTTTAACGCAAGCACATTTTCATACTCCTCTTTTTTCAGAGCAAGAGTTTCCTCTTTCTCTTTCTCTTTTAATGCAAGAGCGTTCTCATACTCCACTTTTTTCAGAGCAAGAGCCTCTATTTTCTCTTGTTCTTTCTGAGCCAAAGCACTCTCATGCACCTGTTCTTTTAGGAAAATAGCCTCTTTATATTCTTGTTCCTTCAAAGAAATGTACAGTTCTTTCTCCTTTATTAAATATTGATAATAATCAACTTGCTGAATATGGTCTATCAATTCCTTCTCTACATCACGTATATTGTCTGTGTGTATACCTGGATTCAACCAATAATCACTTCTATAACATTTTAATTCAGAAACATCATATTCAAAATGATTTTTCCAGCAAACATAACAAAAACTGAGCTGATCACGTCTACTGTTATTTTGTATTTCCTCCCACCAATCTTCCATTACTTTAATTAGCTGTTGATCGTTGTTTTTGCGGAATATAATACCAGTAGCTGTAAGACCATTATCTGCCATATATCCTTCATTTTTATATTTCTCAATCTGTTTCCTTATAATTTCAGGATCATCCTTATTAAAATTGATACATGCCTCAGCTTCATCATATACATTATCCCTGCTTGGATGCTTTAACCCAAGCAGAGAAGCTCCTCTCCATTCCTTCTTTACAAAATCGCGAAAGCAGCCAATTATTCTGACATTGCCATCAATATATATACTATATTCATATTCTGAAAGAAATCTATGCGGAAGTATTTTATACATTCTCTGCAATCTGGTATTATCTAAATGTGTCTCTTCAATCAAGCGTATCTGCCAGATCTCTGATGTAAGCTTTTTATCATTTGTAAAACAAACATAGTCACAATTTTCATCAAGAAATTCCGGTTCCTTCAATGTATCATAACCATCTATAATAACGGTATATATTACCAGTTTGCTCGTTTCAAACTCTTCAATATACTTCTCCATCTATCCTCCTAATTATTTCATTGGTACAACCGTACAATCTCCTCTTCAATTGTACTCCAGTCTCTTGCTTTCGCTGTCTCTAGTCCCCTTTGATACAAATTATCCCTAAGAGCACTATCATTTACAAGTCGCTCAATGCATTGCAATGCCTTCTCAATATCTCCCTGCGGATACATCATACAGTTTTCACCATCTACCAGATATTCTATATTCCCTCCATTTGGAACCACTACTACATACCCGCCTGTCGCCATCATCTCCAACGGGGGATATGAAAAACTCTCTAAAATACTAGTCTTGATTAAAATATCGCATTGTCTATACACATCTGGTACTTTTTCATATGGCACTTGGTGCAAAAACTTATCTACATAATATTTGGATTTTGGTTTTCCCTGATATGACATATACCATATCTCAAATTTATCCTTATCAAGCCTATCTACAATTTGGAAGCTTTCATCCACATTTTTATAATCATCATTACTATTTCCTTCAATCAAAATGCGGATCTTAGAGTCAAACATGCGCTTTCTGGGAGAAAATTTCTTCACATCAATTCCGTTAGGCGCATACAAGCTCTCATGATGATATTTATCTCGCAGCCAATTCTCACACCATTTAGATATTGTTATAAACTTTACATTATTTACTACAGGTAAATATGTCTGTTCAGCTTTAACCTTGAAATATTCACCTGCTTTATAAAAGTTTGTTTCATAATTTTGAACAAAATATATCCTGTTTTTAATATTTCCATATGTGGTAACAAAATCCATAGTTGTCCACAATGTTCCGACCGCTGTATCGATTGAACCAAAAATTTTTACTTCACTTTTATTCAACATTGGTATTGAATTACCCTCAAAAGATATCAATTCCTTTGTATCTGCATTTCCTTCATTCAACACTGTCACATCATATCCATTTTTCATCAAAAATATACAATGTCGCAAAGCAACTAAAACGCCGCCGGCAATTTGCGTCTGGGGAAGAACCATAAATATATTTGGTGTAAACCACATTTTTATGTATTCCGCAAACTCCGCTGATTTCACTATAGTTGTGCAATTCTCAATTACATACTGGTAGGCATTTTGTGCAATTTGTTTCCTATAATTAATATCTTTTACAAGACTTTCCATTCCTACAAACCATGCAGATTCAGTATTTTCGCACAAGATACCCGTCTTACCATCTTGAATCATACGTGCAAATGCCCCCGTATCACTAGCAACTGTTGGCACCCTTACCAATGCAGCCTCTACCCACTTATTTTCAGATTTTGCCCTGTTAAAAAGTGTATCTACAAGCGGAGCAATGTTAATATCTACCGAAGCTATCAGTTCTGGAAGCTTTTCCCAATTGACAAGCTTATTGATTACCACACGTTCTTCATATTGTTTGAGCTTTTCTGGCAAAGTAATCTCACCCGCAAGACACAATCTCACATTCGCATAGCTTTCCATTAATTTTGTAATTGCAGGAAGTATTAATTCAAAATCCTGATCATGCGTAATATTTCCGCTAAAATATCCAATATCTATCGTATTGTGTGGTTCTTCCATCTGTCTTTTCAAATATGCCTCTTCAGATAACTGTACCATTCTGTCTGATGCCAAATTACGATTGATATATGCTTCAGGTACAAACTTTTTTAGTTCAGCAGCCATTGCTTCTGTTGTAGTTATAGCCCCCTCACATAACTTCAAAGTTTTCTGCATAAGTCTTATACCATCATAGTATATATCTTGTTCACTTTGAGGCAATGTTTTTATATAATCAATTGTTCTAGTGTATGACTCGTCAATCAGTAAATCATCCATATCAAACAGCACATGTTTATGATACTTTTTGGCAAGTTCAATAAACTCACCCACTGTATCTGTATATGGACATCTATAAAAAATAAATAGCCTGTATCTTTTTACTAAATCAAGTGTTAAATCAGTATAAAATATCTCTGAGGTAACAATATTTTTCGCAAGTAACTGTTCCCTCTGATGGGAAACACGATATCTTGACGGATGAGGCAGATAGCATCCATTAATAAATAAAACATCTGCATACAACCATTTTAATCCCCCCCTCTGCTCCACTCTCCTTTTACCATATCTTATATACGAGTATACTTTTTTAGCTGTTGCTTTTACGCCTTCTCTTTTCACTGACCGTACTGTCATACCGGCTAAATCTTTTATTGAATCTTCCATTGTATATTCCTCCACCCTCATACGACTCTGTATACTAAATATTTTTTATAAATTCCGTATATGTTGTAAATGATTCTCCATATCGCTTTTTCATAAATCCTAAAACATTTTCATCCAATGCAATATATTGAATATCACTAGTTGGATAAAATGTTTGATTTGCTGCAAATTTTGAATAATCTCCATCATCATATCTTTCAGATTTATATATATTGACTAGGTAATATCTATTCTTAACATCTGCATAGTTTTTTATAAAACCATAAGACTTCCACGAGGTCGCTATCACATTGTCAAACTTCATATGAATATATTTCTCTGATTTACATATACTAGGAAACATAGATGTAATCTTACTTTCTGTAATGAATATCACATCATAACCTTTAGAACTTAAATTACCTGCCAGCTCCTCAACTTTACTTAGTACATCTTGATCTGTCTCATCAACCACAATAGCAAAATTTTTTGTTATGTGTTTTCGAATATAATCCGAAAATCTTGCACCGCTATTAATAGCTAATCGTTCCCTTTCTTGTTCAAATGCTTTTGCAGTGTCCTGATACAATTTATAATTGCGTTCTTTAAGATTATAAATGCAAAACGGTGTTTTTACTAGACCCGCTACTACTTTGCTGCAATAATCCATTGAACCCATTCTATTATCCTCAATAACTTCCAAAATAATGTCTACCTCAGAATACATTCTTGGCATATCTGACCATTCAAGACATGGAATCAAATACATATTATCTATAGCGTCATGAAAGAGTTTTTTCGCCATATCTTCTTCGCATACAGTATAAAGCCATACCCTCTTATTCTGTTTCAAGTAAGATATTATCAATTTTCGGAATTCATCATTTTTATTGTCATTCCAATCTACGTGAAAACATCCTATACGATATCCCTCTGATTCATGTCTTGTTTTTGCAGCTTTCGCCCTATTATAATTAATTAACATATCTTCAGAACTAATTGTATCTGGATTTATATTGGGAAGATCATCTCTATCATAATTTGCCCAAGTAGACAATTGTGCAATTCTATCTGATGCAACATATGGATTACACAGTACTTTCCCATATATGGCATACTTTTCTTCATATTGCACGTCTGGAACAATAATTCCGTCTACACAGTCAGATACTTTATCCAACAACTCCTGTTGTATATCTTTATAGGAAAGAATATCAAATAAAACAAGTTTTTTGAGCATTTTCAGTTTTTTTATAAAATCCAAAGTTTTCTCTCTATAAGGACATTCAACAAAAATAAATGCTCTAAACTGAACAGCAAGATCCAATGAAAGATTTTCATGATAAACCTCGCTGCTCAAAATATTCGTAGATAGAAGTTGTTCCTTTTCAACTGCTACACGCCAATAATAATTATGTAACCGATTACCATAAATAAACAAAACATCCCTACAATACTTTCTTACCTCATTTGCAAACAGTTGCTGCCTTTCTATATTAATTTTCGAGTCTGGATTAATAAACTCTTGATATGCATCACATACCTTTTTTGTTTCTCCTATCATACGAAGCTTCCCATTTTCAAGCCACACAACCTTATTACACATCTCCCTTATTTGGGCAATACTGTGAGATACGAACAATACTGTAGTCCCGCCTCCCATAAGACTTAACATCTTTCTTTTACTCTTTTTCTGAAATGCCTCATCCCCAACGGCAAGAATTTCATCAACTATAAGAATCTCCGGTTCAACAACTGTAGCAATTGAAAATGCAAGTCTCATCAACATACCTGAAGAGTAACTTCTAATTGGATTTTCAATAAATTCACCTAGTTCTGAAAATTCAACAATATCATCAAATTTTTCCTTAATATATTTTTCACTATAGCCAAGTATAGAACCATTCAAAAAAATATTTTCACGCCCACTAAGGTCAAAATCAAATCCTGACCCCAATTCCAGCATTGGAACAACATTACCGTTAACTTCAACATTGCCTTTAGTGGGAGACAAAACTCCAGAAATTATTTTCAATAATGTGCTTTTTCCAGCACCATTCCTCCCGATAATTCCGACGACATCACCTTTTTCCACCTCAAAACTGATATCTTTAAATACCCAGAATTCTTTAAATTTTAATTGTTTTTTTGCTGCTGCAACCGCATATGCTTTTAAACTCATCAGCTTATCATTTACAAGTCTGTAACACATGGATACATTGCTGACTTTAATCATATCTTTCCTCCATATTAAATATATAAAATAAACTTATTTTCAGTTTTCCTATATACTAAGATTCCGCATGCCAAAACAAATATAGAAAATCCCATACAATACACATATTCGATCAAATATGGTGACACACCATATAGCATAATCTTTCTTATAAATGTCACATAATGATACATCGGATTAAAATCCAATATAAATTTCAAATGTTCTGGAAGAATTGATTCAGGATAAAATAATGGCGTAGCATACATCCATAAAATTGTAATTACTCCCCACAAAAACTGAGTATCCCGAAAAAATACCATTGCAGAAGATAACAAAAACGACATACCTATGCAGAAAAGTACAAGGCAGAAGATAACAAATGGTATTAACAAGTATACTTTTGTTATAGGTGCTCTTGTAACAACTACAACGATTAATAGTGGTATCATAGACAACAGCAAATTAACAGCTGTTGAGAGCACTTTGGAAACTGGATATATATATTTAGGCACATATACTTTTGTAATTAAAGATGCATTACCAACAATAGACATCAACCCATTTCCTACAGAATCTGTAAAAAAAGTAAACAAAACAGAACCACACAATAAATATAAAGGAAAGTTCTCTATTCCCTGCCGAAAAATTGTAGAAAATATAATATATTGTACTGCCATTGTCAGAATAGGGTTCAACAAACTCCAGCAAACCCCTAATACAGAACGTTTATATTTTGTTTTAAAATCCCTTTCTACAAGTTGCTTGATTAAGAACTCATATTTGTTGACAACATAAAAAAACACTAGTAATTTATTAGTTCTGCCCGTTTTTGCAAGTACAACTGACCACTGAAGTATTCCGCCTAATACCAATCCCAATATAGCCACAACTATCCAATACCAGTTTGATAAAGCGCTTCTTACTCCACCATATATATTTATCTCCAAAGATCCTTCATATATTATACCATTCACAGCATAACCCTGCCCAAGATAGTTCTCTCCCGAATTTCTATATATTGTTATTGAAGCATCCTTTTTACTGCCAACAGAAATTATTTTCAAAGTATAGACCTCATCTCCAACAGCTTTTTTAACACGCAATACTTCTACCGAGTTATCTTGAACTGAATCTGCTTTAATACTTTTCTTAGCTAACGACTTTCCGTGTTCATCCTCTAAACTAATGATAATATTTCCCGTATTTTTTCGCATAAAAGTTGCAACGCTAATTCCAATCTCATCTACATAATCTACGTCAAAATTTAATTGCTGAGTTACAACAGTGCCATCTAAAAGCTCCTCCGTATACCCATCATGCCCCTCTACACCAGAAAAATATTCTGTGTAGCATATTCTTTCGTTCGCTGCATAATAGAATACTATAGCAAAAAAAATATACAAATATATTATGATAAGTGCTTTCTTTTTGTCAAAACAATACTGCTTGTCCATAAAACTCCCTTTACCAATTTTTCTTAATTTTTGTATATAACCTTTTCAACAGAGACTTATGAGTTTTGATATTATACCTAGAATAGATTCTAACGTGCTCTGCAATATTTCTACCAACCCACCCATTAGGATTCTTTTTACAATAAAGAATGTTATTACGCATTTGCTGTGGATAGCGCTCATATAAAATGCGGTCATGAGCTTTTATATATGCTTTCTTCTCCTCTGATGCAAACGATTTGGTACCACTATGGTAAATATATGTGTCATCACACATTACATGAATATATCCCTCATGCTCAGCTCGATTGCAAAAATCATTTTCTTCACCATACCCCCGTCCGAAAGTCTCAGCATCAAAAAGACCTATGGAATTAATCACACTTCTTTTTATATACATGCAAAAACCATTCGCAACAGTAATTCTTGGATATTTTCTCAAACTGCACTCCTCTACAATTTTTGCCATTAAATCAATATCAATATCTGCTGGAAGCTGGTTTTCTTCACAAAAAATAGGAACAGAACATAATGTAGCATTATTTGATAATGGCGTTACTGTACCTATTGTTTCATTACTATATGCACAACATTTGATTTTCTCTATCCAATTCTTTGTAACCACTGTATCAGAATTAAGGAGTAACACATCATTAACCTCTGATTGTGTCATGCCAATATTTACATTATTCGAAAATCCCATATTCTTAGAATTATGAAACACTAAAATATTTTTTTCGAGATTTTCTTTTTTACATATATCCAATAACATGCTAATTCTTTTATCAGAACTGTCATCATTTATAAGTATTAGTCTGTTAATACTGAGATCTGTATATCTAAATACACTATTAAGGCACAGTTTTAACTCATCATACGCATTATAGACAGGTACTATAATATCAATCTGCATTCTATCTCTTTCCATTCTATATATTTTTCTTTTCATTATTTACTAATAAACCATTATACATACCTATTATACTACCAACATGTTCCTCATAATTCAACCCCAAATTACAGTTACATATTTCCAAATTCATTTGTTCAAGTATTCTCCTATTCTCATATACTTTTTCTAATGCATTCTGTACTGATTCTTTATTAAGTTCTACAACAATTCCTATACCAGAATGCATTTCCAACAGTTCCTTCGCACCAACATTTTGTGATATAATAACTGGTACACCTAAGCTTAATGCCTCTAAGACCACCAAGCCATATGTTTCTTTCCACAAACTTAATAACACCAAAACATCCATTCCATCGTAAACCTGTCTCATATCTTCTTCTTTATATGGTGCATGACTTACAATATATGGTGGCAACTTTTCTTTGGGATTAAAATAAACATGGCACTCAAAATCAAACTTTCCCTTTGCATAAATACTTTGCAATACATCTTTTAGAAGTTCAAACCCCTTATACATCTCACGTCCTATAAAGCCTATTCGAAGTGTCTTACCAAAATTGCGTTGTTTTCTTCTATCCACTATATTTTTATTACTTATAGATATGACCTCTCCTGGCAAATTACCCAAATGTTGTTCAAATACCTCTTTTGATTGGATACTATTGTAATGCAGTCTAGTTATATATGTAAACATTTCTTGATAATAACTTTGTAATTCTTTATAATCTAGATCTTTTTTCAGTTTGAGTATACTATTTTCAGTTTGAGACTTTTGTCTTATCATTTGTAATATTGATCTAATATAAATTTTTATCGGAATCAAGTTCTGTGAATACTCCAAATAATTTATCAGCTTATTGTTTTTTAATATGGTATACAATCGCGACTGCTGCCATTGCAATCTTTTTAAACTTGTTGTTCTTTCAATGCAACCAGAGCATTGAGTACCATCTATCACCATACACTGACGAGTACCTTTAAGTAAAATCGCTTTCGGACATAGTCCGTAATAATCATGTGTTGTGTATACAACGGAAATCTTTAAGCACATCGCTGCTTCCAAAAACGCAATATGCAACCCCATAAAACTATGAATATGAATAACATCCGGTTTTATTTTTTTCAAAAATCGTATATAGAGTTTTTTATTTCCTCTTTGTACAAACTTCGTTATATCCAGTATACCTTTTCCTCCAGATACTGGTAATGGGTTTATTATTTTGTAACATGTTCCACCATTCCATTTATCTTCGATAATCCTTGTTCTCTCCGTATGAAAAAAAGTAAATTGCCCTGGTACCAACATTATAACCTCATGCCCTGCATGAATTTCTCCTTGCACTAAATCAAGCGCATATTTTATCATACCCCCTGTCAATACAGGAGGCAGTCCAGGTAAATACTGTAAAATTCTCAATAATATGCCCCTCTTTATTTAACATTTAATATTATAAGCTTTATTATAATTTCAACTTACTATATCTCAGATATGTTTCAACTTCGTTTCCATAAAAAAAACACTCAAGCCATGTTTTATCTTTTGTATAAATTATTTTTTTATTCCATGACTTGAGTGCTTTCTAGTTATTATAACACATTTCTTTTCTTATGTCTCTACTATTTTTTATTTTTTTACATGTTTATTACAATTCCGCCTTCCAAATTAAACCACTGAATCTACATTGGTACAGGCAGTACATTTACATCAATTTCATCTCTTTTTCAACATTCTCTCAATTCTCTCGGCAATGTAATGCTTTTCAACCCAAAAACGAATCCTATCTATACAAATATTCAAAAGAAACGCTATTAGGATATGTTTTTTTCTAACCAATGGTATTACTAATGTATTGCGAATAAATCCTTTTGTCGGCTTTACAATATCATTCGTTATTTGCAAATAAATAACGCTTGGTTCTCTTTTTAATCTTTTAACTATGCGAAATAAACTTTCTTTATTTGAGGCTGCTAAATTATCCAACAAAGCCAGCACATTATGACATTGTTGAACATAATTATATTCACTGATTATCCTGTGCTGAATCCCGCTTTGTTCAAATTCATTTATAATATAATTTGTAAGCTTCTGTTGCTTCACTTCAAGATTGTCATGATATTTTTTTCTGCAATGATATGTCTCTGATTCCATATTTGTATTCCAACAATATAAAATATCTGATAGCGTTGATATTTGATCCGCCTTTAAAAAAAGCTGTAACATCATTATCAAATCATCTTCATGACTGACAAAACTAAAAAATTTAAGATGCTCTTTAATAATTAGTTTTCTCTCTATGATACATTTCCATATTGTCGGATATATGATAATCTCCTTATTTGTATAGACTTCAAATCCTCTAAACATCATTGGAAAAAATAATTCGTTTTTTATTTGTTCTTTGTTATATATTTTATCCTCATATCTTTCATATATTATTTTTTTCCCGTTTTTCTTTTTTCGATAACACCCACACAGAACTGCCTGACTGCCGTCTGATAAAATTCTATCCATCATTCTCTGATACATATCACAGTCAATTTCATCATCCTGATCGCAAAAAGCTATATATTCTCCCGTTGCATGGTCAAGTCCGTAATTTCTTGCATCTGCTATTCCTCCATTTTTTTTGTGAAACAGTTGGATTTTATTATTTGATGCTGCACATATTTTACAGATTTCATAAGAGCTATCTGTCGAGCCGTCATCTATCAATAATAATTCCAAATTTTTGTATGAAGAATTTATAATGTTATTTATAGTATTTTCAATATATTTTTCCCCATTAAAGACTGGCAAAATTATACTTAATTTTGCATTTGGTTTCATCTTTTCTCCTGTCCTCCAGTTTTAATGTATTAATAATCTGTTATATAACTCATATATGCTTTCTGCATACTCCTTCTTCGAGAATTTCATTCTTGCCGCCCTATATCCTGCTTCTGCTATTGCATTACGTTCTGTTACATGTTCTAATCCCCATAAAATAACATGTGACAAACTGTCAATATCACCATATTTATATATAGCTCCCGTTATTTTATTCTCAACAAGTTCAGAATTTGCACCTGTGTTTGACACAATCGTAAATAAACCTGCCAACATATACTCTACAGTACATCTTCCTAGCCCCTCCGCTTTGGAACAAGTAACTCCTATATCATATTGAGATAGCAATTCATTAATATTATTCTGATATCCCAAAAAACGAACTTGACTTCGTATTCCATTTTTTTCGATTTCTATTTCAATCAATCTCTTATAATCAGCATAAGCTTCACCAATAATATCCAGCTGAACTTTGTTTTTAAAAGTTTCTGGAAGTCTGGCTACTGCTTTCACAAGATCAAGTTGTCCCTTATTAGGCTGAACATGGCCAGTTATGACTATTTTTATTTTCTTTTCATCTCCTGCTACATGTTTAAAGAACTTATCTGTTTCCATTCCGTCATAAATAGTATACATTTTTCTACTATCAAGCCCAATACTCTCCCATTTTCTTTTTACTACATCAGAAATCATAACAAACACATCCGCATTTGTATTCATATATGCTATGCACTCTTTCATATAAAAAATAACATTGTAGTCCTCTCTTCCCATTTCCCTTATATGCCATACATGTCTTATATTGTGTTTTTTTGAGATATACGCACCTAGATCCTGCCTATTCGTATTACTGTGTACGATATCCACAGTTGTAAAATCTATAGGTAACTTATCAACTTTTTTACGAACAAATGCGCCCCATAAAAAAGAACTATATTTCACCACATGCTTCGCAATAGTTAACAATTTATTTGTATAAGGAGAACCAGCCATAATATCTCGATACCAGAGCGAGTAATTTTCAATTCCATGTTGATCGCAATAATCATTTAATGAATTTCTCTTCTTTGTTAAAAGTATCGTTTCTACTCCGCAAAACTCTCTAAGACCTTCTATCATCGTCATCATTGACTTTGGCGCGCCATATTTATAATCTCCTCCCGAAATAAATAACACCCTCATTATAAACTCACCTCTAGTAGCTCCTCCACCTTCTCCGTCAGCCTGTCCCACGAGAAGCGGTATGCCTCTTTCCTCACATTTGCCACAAACTCAGACTCCATCCCATCCCGATAGAATTTTATAATTGCATCCGCAATCTTATCTGGTTTCTGTGGCGCTACGACGTATCCTGTCTTTTTGTCTGTCACAACATCTGGCAGACCGCCTACATTGGTGACGATTACGGGCTTGTCAAAGCCATAAGCAATCTGCACAATACCGCTCTGCGTTGCTGACTCATAGGGAAGCACCACCAAGTCACAGGCTGCAAAATACTTTTCCACCTCGTTGTCGGGCGTATAACCGTCGATCACCTCGATACAGTCCTGCACACCGCACTGTTCAATCAGTTTGAGATAATCTTCTTGATCTTGGCCAAAAGCACCTACAATCATAAGACGAATGCCCTCTAAATTTTGTTTTAGAATCGGCATCGCTTGTATGAGATATCTCAAACCTTTATAATCCCGCACAAAGCCAAAGAATAACAGTAGTTTTTCATCTGGATTACGCGATAACTCCTGTCGTGCCTGTTCTTTGGTAAGATTACGGATTTTGAATGCATTGTAGGTGGGATGAGGATTCTGTCGGTACTGCGCATCTGGTTTGATTGTGCGCAAGTCCTCTCCATCACTCTTCGAATGTACTATGAAAGAATCTGCCTTTTTTAAAACTAGCTTCGTCAGCAGTTTATCCATCGGAAAACGCTCGTGTGGGAACACGTTATGGCAGACAAACATTTTTTTGATTTTTTTTCCCAATACCGTCTCAAGAATCCAGTAACAGGGCGCAAAATAGGGATGCCACCACTGCATGAGCACCAAATCCGGTTTGAGCTTCTTGATTCTATGCGCTACGCTTATCAAATTTAATGGATTTGCTGTGTTGATCAGAAATTGCGCGCTCTCTACTTTGAACATGTCATTTCTGTAATCTCTCTGTTCTTTTTTAAACAAAAATTTAGGATACTGCATTTTATATGAAATCAGCTCGACATCAAATTTTTTCGTGAGCGCACGGTAGAGAAGGCTCGTGTAGTGCGCAATGCCGCCCTTGTACGGATAAACAGGGCCGATTAAAACAATTTTTTTCATATGCTCCCCCCATGATTTCGCTTCGCGAAGATTGTCTTTGGCGTTTTCCGTGTGAGACTTCGTACTTCTATGCGAAGCAGCCTTTGCTGTGAGTGGAAACTGCATTTTTAAATATACGGTTTGCAGTGCACCACGCACTCTTTCCCACAAAATGCGATACCGTAATAGCTGATATATTTATAGCCGTCATTTCGAAGCTCCACTTCGTACTGTCTGTCAATAATCTGCTGAATTGCCTCGTCTGCCTTCTGGTCTAGCTCGTCAAAATCTTTTGTGGTCTTAAACTCGATGACAAACGCCTCTCTGCTGCGCCGGATTGGTTTCACCAGCAGATCACTGCGCCCTTTGCCGCCCTCTCGGTTCGAGCGTATGGTGTAGCCTTTGATCCCGGTCAGCAGCCCTGCCATCATCCCATGATAATAATATTCATTCTGGTCCATATAGCTGATTGTCTCCTCAAAAATGTCATTGATCTCCTCCGTCATCACAGCACAGTCTTTTTCGATCACGGCATGGTGCAGTGGATACATGTCCCTTCCCTTCAATTTTTCATGGAACCATTTCTGTATTTTCTGGTTAAAAATATATCGAACCTCTCTATTTGGAATGGTGAGCTTTGCATAAATAATCTCCTCTTCTATCCATTCCCTCACTTTGCGGAAATATCCAGTGAAAAACATAAAATTCCAGAGATTATCCCCCTCGTCATAAATCTCTTTGTAGGTGATATCCTCATGAATCTGTATCTCGATCGAGCCGCCTGCCAGCAGCGTTTCTATTTTTTCCCTATCCTCGTCATCGGCGCGGTCAACCAGCGTCCTGACAATACTGTTCGAAGAAGTATTTGCCCAGTAAGACATTGGCAGCCAATTCTGATTTGCCTGGGCATCGAACAAATACTGTATCACACTCCATGGATTATAAATATCAGTCTGCCCAAACGTATATCCATCATACCAGTCCTTCACCGTCTCATATACATGGTCCATGTCATAATAATGGCACATCTGCTGCACTTCGTCTACACGAAATCCAAAATACTCACCATATCTTTCATTTCGTATGGAGACAATATTTAAATTATTCAGTCCTGTAAAAATGCTTTCCTTCGACACGCGCAGACAGCCTGTAATCGCCGCAAATCCAAGACTGGTGTTGTCCTTTAATCCACTTTCAAACAAAGCTCTGATGAAATTGATCATCTCATTATAAAAACCGCATGAAAATTCATTTTCCAGCGGAACATCATACTCGTCAATCAGCACAATCGTTTTCTTTCTATAATAGATTTCCAGACATTGCGCCAGAAACAAAATGGATGTCTCATAGTCATTCTGACTGCCCTGCCGGCGCATGAGTTGTAAATATTTCTCCTTATTTTTTTCCAATTCAGGATGCTCAAGAATAAAGTCGTGGCGTCCAAACTCCTCCGCAAGAACCCTTTCCATCTCCAAATATGACCGCGCAAAGCTCTCCCGCTTGGAATCCTTAAATGTCAGATAGATCACTGGGTACTGTCCCCTGTGCGCCAGATAGGATTCTCCTGCCTCCATGATTTTCAGCCCATCAAAAAGGTAAGACCAGTCCCGCCTGTTTCCATGCCAGTCCCTGTCGTCCTCAAAGTAATACTTGAGCATACTCATGTTGAGTGTCTTGCCAAACCGGCGCGGGCGTGTGAAAAGCGTGACTTTCGCTTTGCTGTCCAGCAGTTCTTGAATCATAGGCGTCTTGTCTACGTAATAAAATTCTTTTTGAATCATTTCGGCAAAATCACTGATACCGATGGGCAGTGCTCTGTATTTCATAAAATCCTCCCATCCCGCTTGTGGCGGCTCAACAAAACACGCTTGTCTACAAATATAGGAGGCAATCAGCCTCCTAATCAAGGAATTTCCCCTACCCGACTATGATATCATGTTTTTGTGCGGCGTGCAAGGCTTCAAAAACGCCGTTTTCTCGTTTGCACTGCGAAATATTTGTGGTATACTACCTTTATGCCTAAGGAATTGCAGGAAAATAAGCGATACAGATAATACAAAGAGGAGACAGACGCGCAAATAATAACAAGGAGGATTCGAGATCATGTTGATTCTTGGCCTAACCAAAACGACTTTACTAGACTACCCGGAACATGTAGCTGCAACGCTATTTACTGGAGGCTGTAATTTCCGCTGCCCCTACTGCCACAATCGCGCGCTCATTCTGCAAGACAGCACCATGCAGCCGCTATCCGAAGATGAGGTATTCTCTTTTTTACTTAGACGCCAGCATGTCCTAAGCGGCGTGTGCATCACAGGCGGCGAGCCTACCCTGCATCCAGACCTGCCTGACCTAATACAGCGCATTCGGGCGCTCGGCTATCTGGTAAAACTAGACACAAATGGTACGAATCCGCAAATGCTGCGCACTCTGCTTCAAGACGGGCTGATCGACTACTGCGCGATGGATATCAAGAATGCGCCTGAAAAATACGCAATGACCGTCGGCAGTCATGGAAACGGCGAAGCTTTATTGGACCTGTCTGCGGTGGAGGAGTCTGTCCAAACACTGTTGTGCCAGCACAAAATCCCGTATGAGTTTCGAACAACGGTCGTGGAGGAGCTGCACAGTGCAGCAGACTTTCTCGCCATTGCCAGATGGATTGCGGGCGCCCATGCATATTATTTACAATCTTTTGTAGATAGTACTGGTGTACTTACTCCGGGCTTCCACGCCCCCTCGGCGGAAAGCATGCAGTCCTATGCGGACCTCTGCCGTCCGTATATTCCCAATACAAACATTCGCGGATAGCGCAACAGCCTCAGATCTCTACCCGTTTCATATAGTATCCGAAACAGCCCTTATATAATTTGTTATCCGCGTCCTGCTGCATACGCGCTTCGCCGTTCTCAAAGCCCTCAAATCCAAACATTTGCGCGATGCGCTGCTCCCTCTCATAATATACGCCCGGTACGCCAAGATAATACAGAATTTCCTTCTGTGTATACCGAAACAAGAGAAGCTGCCTGTAATTGTAATATGAATGCAAGACAAATGAGTTGGTCGCCAGCTCATGATACTTTGCCGCCAAGATCACCACATCGCGCGGACGAATCAAGATGCTCTGCGCCTCGGAGCAGATGTGAATTTCTGGATATATTTTTCGAAGCTGCTGCCATTTATCCGCATAGATTTCCTCATGCATCTCCTCCTGAAGCGCATCGCACACCGACTGTTCTGCACTCTTTGCGATCTGGGCCTCTTTTGAAACCAACTCCGTACTGGTGTTTATGTCATTGCGCTCACTATTGTTATGCTTTGTTTTTGGATACTCGTCACGCAGCACACAGACGCCCTTTCGTGTGCCATACAGCGGAATCTCGACCCGCATACACCGCGCAAGGTTCACTTGCTGGGTCCATTTGATCTTTTCCATGCCATACCCGCCCTTGATTGGCACGATTCCCATCAAGATTTTCTCATCATCACTGTCCACAGCATACACCTTGCAGCGGTCACCGCACTGCTGCGGCACCCCCCGCAAGCCCACACAAAACCCGCTGTTCTCTACCCTCAAAAAGCCAATGTTCCGCTCTTTTTTTCCATTATTCATATAGTCAATATAAAAAAACTGCATACGAAATCCCTCCATTCATCATGGCTATTCTAATGTATGTCCAAGTTTGGGATTTTATGCGGAGAGCGCTCATTTTCTGACAGCTTTTATCATGCAATTGATTTTGTATCTATTTTACTCCAGCGAATCAATATACTTCATATAATTGACCACCATGAGCGCAATCTTAAAGGTCAGCGCATCATCAAACTTTCTGATATCCAACCCGGTAGACTGGTGCAGCTTCTCGATTCTGTAGACCAGCGTATTTCGGTGCACATAGAGCTGGCGCGATGTCTCTGACACGTTGAGGTTGTTGTCAAAGAACTTCTGTACCGTCGTCAGAATTTCATCATCCAAATCGTCAGGAATATTGTCTCCAAAAATCTCTTTCATAAAAATGCGGCACAAATTAATCGGGAGCTGGTAAATCAGCCGTCCAATGCCGAGTGTATTATAGGCGCTGATGGATTTTTCCATGTAGAAGATCATGCCCACATCGCGCGCCATCTTTGCTTCTTTGTAAGACTTGGACACTTCCTTGAGCTCTGACACAATCGTTCCATAGGAAACCTTGGTGATCAGCATTGCCTCCGAGTTGAGCATGTCCACGATCATCTGCGCTGTCTGCTCTACCTCGTTGTAGGCATCAAGCGCGCCAACTTCTTTGATTAAGATAATATTTTTCTGCTCCACGGCTGTCAGATAGCATCCCGGCTGACCCTCAAATATATTTTTTAACATTTCCATAGAAATGTTATCTTTGTCGTTCTGCGCCTCCACCAGATAGACTACACGCGGTGCCTCCGGCACAATGTGCAGCTTCTTCGCACGGTTGTAGATATCCACGAGCAGCAGATTGTCAAGCAGCAGATTCTGGAAAAAATTATTTTTGTCAAAGTGTTCCTTGTAGGCGATTACCAGATTCTGTATCTGGCTCACTGCCACCTTGCCAATCATATAGGCATCTGCGCCAGCGCCCTTTGCAATCAGCACATAGAGCACTTCGCCATCTTCCAGAATTTTGAGCATGTGGACACCGCCCACAATCTGACTGTCAGCAGGGGAGTCTACGAAATTGCGCACCAGCTCGTGCGATACATTCCGGTTGTCGAAGGTGGTTGCCACTGTAATTCCTTCCATATCAATTACACACAAATCAATCCTTGTGATCGTCTTTAGCTCGTCGATGCTTGTCTGAATTACCTGATTTGAAATCATAGTTACCTCCTGAAGTTCCTTAGATGTTAAAACCCCGGGTGAAACATTCCACCCGGGTATATTTTTTCAGTAATATTACACAAATTAGTTTGTGATGATCTTCTGTGTCTCTTTGTCAAATACGTGAATCTTCTCGATATCGATTGCGAATTTTACCTTATCGCCGGGTCTTGCAGTTGTTCTGGGATCAACTCTTGCTGTGATCGGGAACTCTGCCAGATCTGCATACAGGAATACTTCTGCACCGAGTAACTCGTATACACGAATTGTTGTCTCAAATGTGCTCTCAGACTTTGCTTCTACCATCATCTGAGAATCATAAATATCTTCTGGTCTGATACCGAATGTTACAGTCTTTCCGCCGTATCCGCCTTCAATCAGCTTCTTTGACTTTGCAGGAGGAAGTGGAATTGAAAGTCCAGCTACCTTCAAGTGTGCTGTATCGCCCTTTAAGTCAACGGACGCGTCGATGAAGTTCATCTGCGGAGATCCCATGAATCCTGCTACGAACAGGTTCTGTGGCTTTTCATATAAGTTCTGCGGTGTATCTACCTGCTGTACCACGCCATCCTTCATAACAACGATACGGGTACCAAGTGTCATAGCCTCTGTCTGGTCATGTGTTACGTAGATGATGGTTGTGCCGAGTCTCTGGTGAAGCTTTGCAATCTCGATACGCATCTGTACACGGAGTTTTGCGTCCAAGTTTGAAAGAGGCTCATCCATGAGGAATACCTTAGGATTACGCACGATTGCACGGCCCATCGCAACACGCTGTCTCTGACCGCCTGACAAAGCCTTCGGCTTTCTGTCGAGAAGTGCTGTCAAGTCAAGAATCTTAGCTGCTTCCTTAACCATCTTATCAATTTCATTTTTGGGAACTTTTCTTAATTTAAGACCAAACGCCATGTTGTCATATACTGACATATGAGGATACAAAGCGTAGTTCTGGAATACCATCGCGATATCTCTGTCCTTTGGTTCAACATCATTTACGACTCTGTCGCCAATCCTTAACTCGCCGGAAGAGATGTCCTCAAGACCTGCAACCATACGAAGTGTTGTAGACTTACCACAGCCTGAAGGTCCAACGAAGATGATGAACTCCTTGTCAGCAATCTCAAGATTGAAATTCTTAACTGCTTCAAAACCATTAGGATATACTTTACAAACGTTCTTTAAAGATAAACTTGCCATATTAAAATGCCTCCCGAAAATTATTGAATATTTTGTTTCGTTGAAAGTATAAGCCATTTAGAACAATGTACTGGACATCTTTCAACAAGTTATTTTGCATGTTCTTAGTATAAAATAAAATGCTTAAAAATGCTATGCCATAAATCCACAAAGTTTTTTACAGGCTTATGTAACAATTGCTTACCCTGCATAAGGCAGTCCAAAATTTGCCATATCCTGTAAGCACTTTGTCCAAATGGACACTTTGTTTCTGTACATTATAGACAAAACCATATGTTTATTTTGTCACATCTTATCTTGATTCAGGCTCTTCTCAGGCACTTCCACAAACTTTCCATTGCGGAATACCTTCACCATCCTGCCCTCCCGCTCGATGCGGTCGCTCTCCGCAAAGATGCCGCTGTCAGCCTCCGAAGGGTTCTTTGCGGGCGCATTGGCATTCACTGCCAGCGCTTCCTCATAGCGTCTAAACACGCGCAGAAGCAGGCAGGACTTTAGATAGACAATCGTGCCAAACGCCAGCAGAATCAGAATCGGCAGACTCTGCGGGACAAAGTAAAATATCACCACCGGCACTGCGTACACGGCAATCAGAAGCACTGTTGTCGGCAGGTGCGAGAGCGCCATCAAAAACGAATTTTTAATTGTATTTTTGACAGGGTTGATAAACCGCGCCTGCAGTGGAAACATATACACGACGCCCATGAGCAGAATCAGTGACACAGTCACCATAGCAAGCCGTATCCACCGCGAAAACTCAATGCCGGAGTAGACAATAATCGTGTAATCCACGGACAAAATCCCGATAACCAGCAGCACAAGCAGCCACATGACCGTCGCCTGCTTAAAATTTTCCTTAAATGCCTTAAAAAAGCCCCTCACAATATAGGTTTCTTCATTTTTTACCATCTTAAAAGTCATATAATACGCCGCTGAGACTGCCGCCCCAACTGTAAATACTGGAATACTGCATACGATAATCAAGATATTCAGTATCATGATATCCGCCACTTTGCTCAAAAAGTTCATCAGCGGACTGTCAAGTTTAAACATTCAATCTTTCTCCTTCCATTTCGTGCGCGTCAGACAAGGCTGCTGTACACTTGGTTATAATTGCGCTGTAGCTTCTGGTGCGTCACGAGCGCCATATCTGCGCGCTGCTTTGCCTTGTCCATAATCTCGTCATAATATTTTAAGAACGTGTCCGCCACAATGCCCTCGTACTTGCCTGAAATGATGCCGTTGTTGAGATCGTCCACAATCTGTTCCTTCGTGCGGGCTTCTCTGTAGGGCTTGGGCTCCATCGAGTTCACCACCTGCTCGGAAATCTGCAAGATTGCCTCCTTCTGCCCCATGACGCTCGCCTTGAGCCCGCGGGGATAACCATTTCCGTCAAAGCGCTCATGATGCGCTGCCGCAACCTTGATAATCTCCTTGGACAGTTTATTTTCCAGCGTCTTTTCCATAATGTCCACATGGGTCTTGATGAGGTTCTTCTCCTCCTCACCGAGTTTTCTCGGCGCGTTTAGCAGCTCTACTGGAATCGCAAGCATACCGATATCGTGCAGCATCGCCGCATAGTACACTTCATTCTTATCAAGCTCGCTCAGTTTCAGCTTTCTGCCAAGCTCGCGGCACACATAGATGGTCGCCACGGTCTCCGATACCGTCTGCTCCTCCTTGAGTCCGGTACAGTACATAAGCATCTTAAGATACTTTTCCTTCTCATCGTCCGACAAAAGCACATACTCAAGGCTTTCCGCATACTCCTCCTTAAACGTCTTGTCCCTCAGCTTGGTGAACAGATCAAACTCCTTCACTGCGGTGTCTAACAGCTCGCATACCTTGGGATCAAACTTCGTGCCGGCGTAATTGTTGATTAACTTATGGTCAAATTTTGCCCCGAATGAGCGCTGCCAGATATCCATAATCTCTGCGGCTTTCAGCGCCTCAAGCTCAAAGCGGTAGCGGTAATCCATATCCTTCGTCTTGCTGTAGTCTGTGTGATGATAGAGGATAATCTTGGACTGCTCGTCAAGCGGTGACAAATATTTGAGAAACAGGTATCCATATACCGAGTGCGGCAGCGCATTTTTCGCCTCAAACGTGAGCTGTTTGCGCACATCGTCCGTCTTGAACGCCCCGATATCATGGAGCAGCGCAAGCACCATAAAATCGGCAATCTCATACTTTTCATAAGTCCCCTGAACCTCTAAGATCTTTGACATAATATAGCTCACCCGCATACTGTGGTGTGCCATGGATTTGTTCATCAGCCTCAGCGTCTCATAAATCAAATCTACCATATTTCTGCTTGTAATATATTCTACAGCCATAGTTCCACCCCTTGTATTTTAATTTTACTATATTTTCGTAGAAATCCTGCGCGCCATCGGCGTATAGCGGATTCCGTCCCTCGTCTGCTGCCTGTCGGTATCCACAAAACCCAGACGGTGATAAAAGCCTGTCGCATAGAGCGCTGCATCAACCGTGATGCTGTCATGCCCCTCCTCTGTCAGTACATAGCTGCTCACATACTCGACCAAGCCCCTGCCAATCCCCAGCCTGTGATACTGCCCGTCCACAAACAAGAGTGATATGTGCGTCTCATTCCTGAGACTGATCATCCCTACCATCCTGCCGTTGTCATACGCGCCAAAAAGCTGATATGAACCCAGCATAAACATTTTGTGCAGCACTTCGTCCGTGATAAAATCCTGAAAGCTCTCGATGCCCTCTGGCGTACAGTCACGTGCCTCAAACTGCATAAACGTGCGCCATGCAAGCGCCATCGCATCATCCCATTCATTGCGGTAAGCAGGTCTGACGGCAATTCTTACAGGCTTGATGATATTGCGTCCAACTCTCCGTCCAAACTCCAATTCCTCTGTCACCTTCCCACTCTTCACAAAATAGTTATTAATCAGTATAGCACACTTTTCAAAGATTGTATATTTTTTCTGAAAATATTAATTGGGAAAACAGTTTTGCTGTACTAGAAAAGGCACAGACGCGAACCTGCATCTGTGCCTTGGCAACTCCACTATTGGCAGATAAAGAACCGCTCCAGCGCATCGACGGCATCGCCTTCGTCGTTCCCGTTGGCAGCAATCGTCACATTCATTCCCTCAGAAGGGTTAAAGGCAATAATTCCCATAATACTTTTTGCGTTGATCTTATACTTATCATACTCCAGCAGGACTTCACTCTTGTACTGGCTGGCAATCTGTACAATCTCTGCCAGTGGATGATCATATTTTTTCTCGATTTCCTTTACCATAACTTGTTTCTTTAACACACCGAATCCCTCCGTTAGCTTGACCGATTAATGTTACATGCGACGCAAAAGCGGCGCGCAATATTGCAAAATGTTATTCTTTCTTATGTATAAAAATTCTTTGCATAATTCGAAAAAGGATTTTGTAATATAAACCATGTATTATTGTCTATTTTTTCACTGAAAAAGTCAATGATTTTTTAGGTATTTTTTTGAAACAGGCCAAAAACCGTCTTTTTCACGAAAAAAGCACTTATTTTAAATATTTCATTAGTATTTTCTGCAAAACTTCCACATCAATCGGCTTGGTCATAAACTCATCAAACCCCTTTTTCATGTACTCCTCCCGCGCGCCGGTGATGGCGTTGGCAGTGAGTACGACAATCGGCGTGCTGTGGCTGACGCTCTCCGCATTCCTGTGCAGGTACTGCATTAGTTCTGTTCCTGTAATCTCCGGCATCATATCATCTGTGAGAATCAAATCGTAAGCCTCCTTGTCCAGATGTGCAATCGCCTCCTGCCCGTCTCCTGCCCGCGCCACTTCGATGTCCAGCATCTCAAGAATAGAAGCAATGACCTCCAGATTCATCTCATTGTCATCGACCACAAAGACTTTTTTGCCCGGAAAACGCATGGAGTCCAGAGTCTCCTGCACCTCCTCGCCCTCTTGGCTGTTCAGAAGCTCAAACCGTTTCCTGTAGTCCCCAACAGGCTCTTGGGAGACGACTTTCTGCGGAAGCTGCACGATAAAGCTCGAACCCTTCCCGTACTCACTCTCCACACTGATTCTGCCGTCCATCAGTTTGACAAGCCGCGCAGTGATGCTAAGCCCCAGCCCAGTCCCCTCGACTGTTCTGTTCTTGAGCCGGTCCAGCCGCTCAAACTCCACAAAAAGCCTTGACTGGTCCTCCTTCCTGATTCCTACGCCGCTGTCCGAAACCCTGATGTTCAGCAGAAGCGCTGACCCGTCGGTGCACTCAGATACCTCCTGTTTCCTGACGCACAATTCCACCCATCCTTCTTTGGTATATTTCACGGCATTTGTCAGCAGGTTGATCATCACCTGTTTAATCCGCACCTCGTCCCCGTAAAGGATATCTGGCAGTGTCCCGTCAATATCAAGGCGCAGCGTCAGTTTTTCCCTGTCAATCCGCTCCTGTATCATCACCACGACATCATTGAGCAGCGCAGACAGTGAATAATCCGAGGCGGTTATCTCCATTTTCCCTGTCTCAATCTTCGAGAAGTCCAGGATGTCGTTAATCAGTGCAAGAAGCGTCCTGCCCGCACTCTGAATATCTGCCGAGTACTTCCTGATGCTGCTCTTATCTGTCTCGTGCATAATCAGCTCATTCAGCCCAAGAATGGCGTTGAGCGGCGTGCGTATCTCATGGGACATATGCGACAGGAAACGGCTCTTCTGCTCGCTTGCCTCCTGCGCTGCTGCCTTGTCCCTCTCCATGAGGACAAAGTCTGCCTCCTCCCTCATGCGGTTGATTTCATTGCGGTTTCTGACAATCCATACCAGCATACAACTGCCAAAAACCAGAAGCCCATAGCCAAAAATAATAGAACAAGGATAAATTATCTCATGCCAGTAGAACACAACCGAAGCCGCCGTGGAAATGCTGATTGCCAAAAATCCCACAAACGCCTCCAGTGACAGGATCATTTTCTCCTGCACCAGACTGACACACACCGCCAGAATAATGCCTCCGATTATAAGATGCACCACTGAATAAAAATCCGAGATATTCCGCGCAAAGACTGCAAAAGACACCACACTCGCCGCAGCGACAGCAAACGAGAGAAATGCCAGCGCTTCATAGCGTTTATGTCCCGGGAAAAATGCATGGCTCAGAAATAATAAAAACGGAATTGGCAGCATCACCAGCGAAAGATTGTTCAGCCAGCTTACGATGGAGATTCTCTCTGCGAAAATCTCAAGACACCCGCTGTCTGTGCCCACATAAATTATCGCCAGCGCCAAAAAGGCTGTCAGGCACCGCAGCGAACGGACATCATGCTGCTTGTCAACCAGTATCGCAGAATGGCTCACAATCAGATTGAGCAGTATGAGAATCAGCGCCGCCACACATACCAGCAGACTGTTCATAGAACAATCTAATATATAGCGCTCCAGCGCATATCTGTCGCCGACTGCCACAAACTGTACTGTTGAACTGTCCCTGCCCGTCTCATTATACAGCGAGATTGTAATTGTATCTCCCTTCTTCAACCCATGTGCCGGCATCTGGTGTATCATGTACATCCGCCGGCTGTACGAGCGGTACTCTGTACGGAAATGATGCTCGTACCACACCTTGCCATTGACATAGACTGTCGTATCCAGTGCTCTTGCGCGAAAACACAGATATTCCTCCGGCAGCGGCTCAAAGTCAAGCGTCTTTGAGATGGAGACATAGCCGCCCTGCGTGCGCAGCCGCAAATAGTGCTTGGACTGGGCGTCAACCTGCTGCGGCTTCCCAGCCTCCTTCGCGCTGTCTGTATAATACCAGCCCTCTCCAAACCACACATCATTATTTCTAAGATTTTTAAAATGCGGCTGCGCGGGGGCATTGAGACAGATTAAAATCGTCAGAACCAGCACCACAATCGAAAAAGCACTGTACAATATCCTTGTACTGCTCCGCAAATCAATCCTCTCTAGCCACTCCCGCATATGCTTCTTCTGATTTTTCATCGCAATCCTTTCCACAATTATACACTTTTGTTTTTCTCTTCAGCCATTGTCCACAAATACCCGATGCCATACACCGTCTTGATATAATTTTGCGCTTTGAGTTTATTGCTGAGCATGTGCACCGCCTCTGTCAGCAGCGTCTCATCAATACACAGCACTCTGGTCTCCATTCGGATTTTCTCGACCAGCGCCTTCTTTTTGAGCACAACGCCCTTATTTTCCACCAGATTGCGCAGCAGGCACTGCTCAAAACGGTTCAGCCGTACTCGCTCGCCCGCGACACGAAACTCGCCAAGGTCAAAATTAAAAATATAGTCGTCAATCTCGACGACAGGCTCTCCGATGATGCTGCTCCTGCTGCCGGCGCCAATCGCCTCAAATCTGCTGATCGCGCGCAAACTAAACTCCCTCGTCTGACGCTTAAACTGTGTGCAGACCTTCGCCTTGAGCACCGATACATTAAAAGGCTTCGTAATGTAGTCCGAGATTCCCAGCTTGCCAAGCTCTGTCAGATCAAGCTGGCAGCCATTCGAGGCAATCAGAATGATCGGCGCACTGCTGGAATCATAGATTCCAAGTCCCAGCTCATAGATCAGATCATATCCGTCGCCATCAGGCAGCTCGGTGTCAATGATAATCTGCTGGTACAGTTCCTTTTCCATCAGCGCTGTCGCCGCCTCAAGCGTCCCACAGCTAAACACGTGCGTTTCTGTATCTCTAAGCGCTCTGCACAGCCGTTCTGCCAAGTTCGCATCCGCCTCTATTACCAATATTTTATTCATACTGTGATCATTGCCTTTATTATATATTTACAGACAGCCCACGAATCTTTTATCCGTTGGCTGTCTGTAGAGTTATGATATTTAGATACATTGAAAATTATAGTACTTATTGCTATATTTATCAATAATGTTCTGAAAATTGTACAACAATCACGAAAAATGTCATTTTCACGGTGCAAGAATTCCCGCAAGAATCACACTCGCCACCAGACCCGAGCAGGTGGCAAGAAGCGCCCCGCTCAGCGTCCATCTCGTCTTTGTGACCTTGGCAGCCATAAAGTACACAGACATTGTATAAAAGACGGTCTCCGTGCTGGCAAGCGCCAGCGATGTCGCAAGCCCCGCAAAAGAATCCGTGCCGTATTCCTTGTAAATATCAAGCGCAAGCCCGGTCGCGGCAGATGCCGAGAAGAGCTTCACGACAAAAAGCGATATCAGTTCATTGGGAAAATTGTCGGAAAAAACAGCGATGATTCCGCCAATCAGCTTACCCGAAAATTCCAGAAACCCCGACGCCCTGAGCACGCCAACCGCAATCATCAGCCCTATGAGCGTCGGCACAATTCCGGCAACGGTTTTCATACCGTCCTTTGCCCCCTTGGTAAAGCTGGCATAGATGTCTTTTTTCTGTGACAAGCCCATCGCAACGATATAGAAAATCAGCGCCGGTATCAGCATATTTGAAATCTGAACCATGACATCTGCTCCTGATGAATTTGTATTGTGTTAATGTATATTCCTGCAAAATATGAAATATGCTTGTTGCCAATTCAGAAAAACATGTCATTTTGGTACTAATGTACTATGTCAGAAGCCCGTTATTGCGTTTATAGTATTCTTACATCAGGCAGCACACGCCTGAAACTTTTACACGAAGGAGTACTTGAAAATGATAAAATTTGCCTTTTGTTATGAACACGACGACACCCTCAGTTTTGTCAAAAATGAGGTGCAAAACTGCCTGCGCCAGCGGGAGATCGAGATTTCTGTGCTGTGCTGCCACAATGCCTGTGAGCTTGCGCAGCGCGCACACTCTGGCTGTCCTGATATCCTCTTTTGTGATTTAGAGCAGGACGGCGCTACCCTGCGCAGTGCGATTATGAATGTCAAGCGCGCAAACAACAGGCTAATCTGTGTCAGCACAGCCGCCAGCCACAGCGCGCACGCTGAGGATATACTGCTAGAGCCTTTATATCGTATGCCGGCGCTGAACCGCAAGCACCTGTGGCGTTACGCCGCCCTCGCCTACGAGAAGATACTCGATGAGCCAGCTTCCTTCACATACTATGTCCGCCCAAGCTACCTCCGCGTCCCGGTGCATGAAATCCGCTATTTTGCCTCGGAAGGCAGGCGCACCCATATTATCTCTGCGGACTGCCGCGATACCTTTTACCAAAAACTTGATGTGGTGGAGGATTTGATGCGCCATAAAAACTGCCGCTTCATGCGGATTCACAAATCCTATTTGGTCAATGCCAGCTTCATTGCCGGCTTCAGCCGCGATTATGTACTGCTGACTACTGGCGAACGGCTGCGCATCAGCAAATACGAATACTACCAAATGCTCACGAACCAACTGAAAAGCTTGAAGAATACCAAGCTGCGGTGCCATCCATCCTACTCGGAGTGGTGACAGTGTTCATCTCAACCAGCGTGTTTCCATAGCTGTCCGCCGTCAAAACGGCGTTGTCAAGCCCGCACCAGCCATTGCCCGCAAGATTGCTTCTATTATATATGGCAATAACATGATGTTTCAATAGGCTTGGCGCCAAGCGCTCTTGCTCTTTGGTTTCTTTCGTTTCTTCGGTTTCATGATACCCAATCCGCGTGATGCCTTCTGCAAGCTGCGGCATAAGGGCTTGCGGTACGCTTCCTGCCTCCACTGTTTTCTCCATCGCTTCCATATATATGCTGATCTCTTCATTGGTCATTTTGTGAACCAGTTTGGGCGCAGAACTGCTCAACCCCGCCGCGTAGAGCGCCCCCGTCTCCTCGAGCATTGAGAGTGTTTCCACATCAAACGAGGTGTTCACGTCCATCGCGACATAGCTGCCGTCGTCCGCAAACTCTACCGCGCTCACGCGCGTGTTCTGAAACGTCAGCTCTAGCTGGTTGTACTCTGGCAAAAGAGACTGGAATGTCATGACATACGGGCACAGATAGCTTGTCATCTGGCAGCCCTTCATCACAAGCGCAGCCTTGCCGCTCACATCAACCGAAGTCGGGTCGTGCAAAAAGATGCAGCTTCCGCCGCCCAGTGAGATGAATTCACAATTCTCAAACGAGACCGTGCTGTCTCCCCGCGTGCCAATCCCTGCGCAGTGGTTATTTTCTGATATCACACGGCAGTTCTCAAAAGTGACACGCCTGCCATAGAGAAAATTCTGATCCACATGGACTGCATACCCCTTATAATTTTTCTGACGCTCCCAGCTATCCCCCACAATCTCAGCATTAATCGCGGCAATCTCCTCCTGCGTGAGTACAGGCTGCCCCACACCGCTGTCCATACCATTTATTGTCAAATTTGCGATTCTCCCCGCCCCGACGGTGAGCGGCGATTTCCTGTAGGAAGCGGCATCATACTGAATGATACATAAATCTTTGCTTAGACCGATAATGTGAACCTCCTTGCCCATCACCTGTACCGCCTCTGTGTAGATGCCGGGATAGACAACCAGCGTATCCCCGTCCGACGCGTTGTCCACGCCCTCCTGTATCGTCCGAAAATCCCCTGTGCCGTCCTGCGCGATTTTATACTGCCGCTTCTCCAGCGTATTATTCTGCACTGTCATGCCTTCGGGCACAGGCTGCTCTGCCTGTGCCGTCATCTGCGACTGTGCGGCTGCGAGTATGACAAGTGCGAGTGCCAGCGGTATCCATTTGTTTTTCGGTTGATTTTTCATAATGCAAAACATTTGTTTTCTCCTATCTGTATCTCATTTGATTTTAAACGTGTGAAAAGAGCACGAAAACCATATAGAAAACAGTATACACGACCTGCACAGTTTTCTCAATCAGAATCTGCTTCGAAGTCCGATTCTGATGCCAATGCCTCTTCACATGATATTTTTTAAGTAAAGAAGTTGTAAAATAAGTAACTTTTGTTATAGACAAAGATAAAAAAATTTTGTAAAATAATCTTATTCGATGTATTGCAACTTTTTAAGAAGGAGTCTGCCATGGATTTTTTTTCAAAAGAGGAGGCAGACGTAATCGGTGAAATCTCCAACATTTCCATTGGTTCCTCAGCGACAGCGATGAACCTGATGCTTGGACAGCCTATCACCATTACGACGCCGCATGTTACTCTTGTACACAAAAATGAAATTTTAGATGATTACGAAAATTCCTGTATTCTGGTACGCGTACAGTATACAGAGGGATTATTCGGCAACAATCTGCTGATCCTAAAGGATGATGACGCGAAGATCATCACGGATCTTATGATGGGAAACGGTGGAGTTGGAAAATTTTCCACTGGTGATATCACTCCCCTACATATCAGCGCTGTGTCGGAGGCCATGAACCAGATGACAGCGAGCTCTGCCACGGCGATGAGCAAGATGTTCAACAAAAAGATTGACATTTCCCCGCCGTCCGTTCAACAGATTGTAGTCGAGAACTTTGAACTTCCAAACGAAATTCCCGACGATCTTTTTGTTAAAATTAACTTCAGACTGAAAATCGGAAAACTGATTGATAGTACGATTATGCAATTGTACCCGTTTGATCTTGCACACTCCATTTACAAATTATTCCAGAGGAGGAACTAATAATGGCTAAGAATATTTTAATAGTAGACGATGCGGCTTTCATGCGGATGATGATCAAGGATATCTTAACAAAAAATGGTTACACGATCGCTGCCGAGGCAGAAAATGGAAAAATTGCTGTAGATAAGTACAATGAAACCAAACCTGATTTGGTGCTGATGGATATTACAATGCCGGAGATGGATGGCATCCAGGCGTTAAAGGCAATCAAGGGAAATGACCCAAACGCCTCTGTCATCATGTGCTCTGCGATGGGACAGCAGGCAATGGTAATCGAGGCAATCCAGTCGGGCGCGAAGGATTTTATCGTGAAGCCCTTCCAAGCAGAACGCGTACTAGAAGCCGTCAAAAAGGTAATTGGATAAATATTGAATCAAGCAGGACACCCAAAAGGTCTGGAAATTCTCCAGACCTTTTAACATGCTAACGTTCCATTGTCAGCTCTCTTAGCACCTTCTCCGACGCGTCATGCCCGATGCTGTTCGTATCCTCCTCAATCTCCTGCTGCGCCTCCTGTGCCTTGTTGTCGTCTGCGATGGCACGCATGATGCGATTCATGTCCTCCGGCGAGAACATGGTGATCGCGTTTGCCAGTGCGCCTAAAGAATCCCGGTTCACCATCAGACTCCCGCCGCCCTCTAGCGGGATTGTCAGCACATTTTTCTTGTCGCTCATATCGCCAAGGCAGATGGCATTTTTTTGTGCGTCGCAGACAAACTCTACACCATGGTATGATATCACGCCATTTTTCGCCAAATGCTCATAGGGAAACGCGGGTTTGTATGTTCCATTTAATTTTTCCATAAAGATATTGCGCCTGACGCTGCTGTTCTCCAAGATACTCAGAAACTCCTTCTGGTCGGAGGCTTTCTCCTCCAAGGCCTCCTTCTCCTGTGCCTCCCTGCGCTGCTCCTGCTCTTTGCGGACTGCATCGAGATTCCTGTCAACCTTGTCAATCAGCTTATCCCACTCCTTCACGGTATAACTTCTGGCGCCGATCGAAAATGTCGGCTCTGTCTCCCCGTTTTTCAGTTTTTGCTCCATCTCGTTTTTCTTCTCACTGATACATGCCATCAGCTCCTGTGTGGACATGCCTGCAATGTTACGAATTTCCATTTATATCCTCCCCTTCGCTTTTTCAATATATATCGGACAATTACAGAAAATATTGACATGCCCGTCAATGCCTTTTATAATATACTTATACATTTTACACAAAAAACCATCAAAACTTACAATTATAAAGTCTTGTAAACTGCTTTTGCAAACCAAAGAAAGGAACGTGTCACAACACAAGAGGGGAATCATGAGTATAATTAATGTAGATATCGACAAGTGCGTGGGCTGTAATGCCTGCGTGCGCGCATGTCCGGTGGGAGATGCCAACATCGCGCGCATGGACGAAGAAGGAAAACTGAAAATAATGATTGACGATGAGAAATGTATCAAATGCGGCGCCTGTATCCGTGCCTGTTCACACAGTGCCCGCTCATATATTGACGATACACAGCGTTTTTTGCAGGATTTGGCAAACGGACAGGAAATCGCGCTCATCGCGGCGCCGTCCATCAAAATCGCCTTTGACGGAAACTGGCGCCATGCCCTGCAATGGCTCAGCAACCACGGCATCAAGAAAATCTATGATGTCAGCTTCGGTGCAGACATCTGCACTTGGGCACACTTGCGGTATCTGGAGAAAAATCCCGGCAAAAAGCTCATCTCACAACCCTGCGCAGCAGTTGTAAACTATGTGCAGCGTCACAAGCCGGACCTTTTTTCCAACCTCTCACCAATCCACAGCCCGATGCTCTGTCTTGCGGTATACATCAAGAAAGTAATCGGATACCGTGGGAAAATTGCCGCCATCTCACCGTGTGTCGCCAAGATCGAGGAGTTTCGTGAGACGGGACTGGTGGACTACAATGTGACGATGGAGCACTTAAAGCGCTACTTTGATGAGAATGGCGTCAAACTGCCAGAAGTCAAAATCTTCAGCGAATTTGAATTTGACGGGCAGCAGGGATTAGAGGGCGCCATATACCCCAAGCCGGGCGGACTGATGAGCAATATCCTAGCACATGCGCCGAACCTCAACGTCATCACCTCCGAGGGCACAGAATCCCTCTATCATGACATGGAAACCTACAGCGGCCTGAGAGAGCAGGACAAGCCGGACCTGTTCGATGTGCTCAACTGCGAGGACGGCTGCAATGGCGGACCTGCAACGGGTGTGCATTACCAGCGCTTTGCCATGAACAACATCATGCACGACGTAGAGCAGTATGCCAAAAAGGTGCGCAAGGCACACACTACCAAAAAAGGGGTAGACCAGCAGTTTGCAGAGTTTGACAAAACATTAAATCTCAATGATTATATCCGTACATACAAGCACTATGATGTCGAGAAGAATCCCATCACAGAACGGGAGATTGACAATGCTTTCACAATGATGGGAAAAACAACCACGGCAGAAAAGCATTTTGACTGCCACTCCTGCGGCTACCACTCATGCCGCGATATGGCGGTTGCCATTGCCCGCGGGCTGAACACGCCTGAGAACTGCCATGAGTACATGATGAAGTCTATCCAAGAAGAGCGCCTCCGCGTAAGCGAAGTGAATGAAAAAGTACTGGCGATGAACAATGAGCTGATGCGCGTGTTCCGTGATCTGTACGAAAATATCGAGACGGTCAAGCATGAGACGGAACAAATCCGGGAGGAGAGCGGCAAAAGCTCTAATGAAATGACAACTGTGTCACAGCGCATGGAGGACTTGAATCAAATGAACCAGCACATCAAAGCTGCAATGCTGGCGATCAACCAGAGCATTGTCAAGTACAATGAGATGACGCAGAATGTAGAAAAAATTGCTGGAAAAATTAACCTTCTCTCACTTAACGCCGCGATCGAAGCGGCGCGGGCTGGCGAAGCTGGACGGGGTTTTGCGGTCGTGGCGTCCAATATCCGCGAACTCTCCAACAACTCAAAATCCTCCGTCGGCAGCGCGCGTGAAAATGACGAGGAAATCCGTACCGCGATTGACAATGTCAATCAGGCAATCAAGAGCTTTGACGCCACAATCAACAGCCTGATCACCGCGACAGGCGACGCCATTCAAGGCGTGAAGCTGACCTCCGACAACAGCCAGCGCATCCGCAAATCGATGGAAGAGCTCGAACAGCTCGCCAAAGAGGTGGAGGATATGATTGTCGAGACAAATAAAGTGCTGCAATAAGGAAGATACAAAATCCCGCATAAAATATTTAAAAATATGTTTTATGCGGGATTTTTTTAGGATTTTTGCTTTTCTTTTAAGAGGGTCTTAAGCTTTTTATAAATGGCACTGCTCTTCTGGCTGTCGCGAAACTCTTTGCTCAGCCCATTATTAATCGCCACTTTGGTCTTAAAGCTGTTGAAAATCTCAAGAATCCGGTCTGAATACTCCTCTTCTGTGAGGTATTGCAGCAGCTCCTCCTTTGTGGTTTTGTTGGAATCAGACACTTTTGATTTCGGTTTTGCCTTGGGCTTTGGCTCGTCGGCAGGCGCCGCCGTCTTAGAAGCCTCCTCTTCCGCCTCAAAGTTTGCAATCCGCGTCACACTCGCGCCGCGCGCCGCCCAGAAGTCAACCAGATGATTGAACCCTGTATCCCGCGAGACAATATAGAAACAGTCTCCCGTCCCCTCGCTCTTTGCAATCATATAGCCCAGATAGGACGCAAGCTGGAAATCAAGCGAGTTTTTAGCGCCTGTGCCTGCCTTGTAGGATTCGAGTTTTACGCGCTGTCTTGTGATCTTTTCCACCAGCTCCAGCGAAAATGCCTTGCTCTGCTCTGTATACATCACGCAGATGGTATCGTTCTCACCGAGATTTTCTATCCCGATAAAGCCGTCTGCATGAACATTTTCATAGTCTATAAAGTAATAATTCATAGTGGTGCGTTTCCCTTCCTCATATCATAATGTTTACATTATATCATGACCTTATTACAAGCTCAATCAAAATACTTTAACTTATATTTTTTTGCCGCACCTCTGCCAACAATCTCAATGAGTCCATTCTCACTCATTTGGCGGGTAAGCAGATAGGCTCTCGTTTTTTTGATGTTCAGGAGCTCCTGTAACTCGTCATCTGTCATTTCTTTGTACTCTGCCAGATAATCCAGCATCGTTTTCATCTGCGGCGTGACCACTGCGGGCGCAGCCTTTGCGGAGGGCAGTACTGTATTCGTCTTATTGAGAGTCGTCTTACTTGGATTCGTGTTCATATTCGGAAGTATGAGTTTGAATGTATTGGGCGTTACCTCAATGCAGGGCTGTACAGCACAATCTTTATACAATGCATAAATTTTACGAATACCAGTTCCATATGCTTCAATCAGCTTCAACCGGTGAAAAATCTCAGCTAATTTGCGGTTGCGGGGCTGGGAAATACCGCTTCGGATATCCTCCGGCGACAATCCGGGCAAAAGACCGCCAATCGAGATAAACTCCATATATAAATCGTTGATATTTATAATAATGCTGCCGCTGTAACTGTAATCTCGGTGAACAAAAGCGTTGAGCAGCGCCTCCCGCAGCGCTTCTTCGGGATAATCAGATTTTTCCACCCGTTCCAGTCCCTTGAACGCCGCAGAGGTGCGGTTGCAGAGAGACAGGTACATATAGCTGTCCTCCAACTGCCTGAAAACCGAACCGCCAAACTCCTTTGCGTCCTTGAACATCATATTGTCTTCATCTCCAAACACTGCAATCTTTGTCGTATGCTGGCATTGGTCCGATAAAATCCGTGCCAGATTCGTATACTGATCATCATGAATATTTCGCAGTCCCAATGCAATATATTTTTCTTCAGTAAAATTCACCTTGTATCGTTTGAAAGTACTCTCTGCTTCCTCAAAAGATAATTCCTGCGTCATGCTGCGCATCTCCTCAAACACATCACCGTCAGAAGCCTTGATCATTCTGCGAATCTGGTCCGAAGATGCCTGTACACTTGAAGCCCCCTGCCGCACATACACTCCGGTGGGTTTCATGCCTTTGGATTTTAGATAATAAGGTTTGTAGCTGCCTTCTCCCACTTCAACTTGAATTACTTTGTTCTCTTGAAGGGCATATCGCACAAACATGGTGATATCAGGCAAAATGGCATCACGGATGCCATTGGTCAGACGCGTGTAGGTGTCATCTACATCCTCAATGCCGATAGGATTGCCTTTATCATCAATACCAATATAAATCATGCCGCCCTCCGTATTTGCAAATGCTATAATTTCCTTGTACAAATCATCGACCATCTGGGATTTATATTCAATGCGTTCGCTTTCATACTGCATAGGCTGTACCTCCACTTTTACTACTTCATAGTATACTCCCTTTTTCATTATTTTCAATAATTGAAAGTGAAAATTCACTATTTATTCACTTATGCATGTGAAAATTTATCTCCCCTGCCCGCCGCATATGCCGCTATAGCGGATTATCTTCTTTGCACGGGTCTGTGCATAAACGCACGTCACATTTTGCACAAAAAGTACCAATCATTTTATGCAAAATAGACGAAATTTTACGAAATATAGATTTTTGTTTAGGGATATGATACAATAGATTCGTAATTATAGTAATAGTTTCACAAAGCCAATACAAGAGCGCTTTCGAGAAGCTATTTATACGAAAGGAGAAAACTTTTATGCACAAAACTTTTATGCACAAAAAAGGAGCAAAACGAATCGCATTATCATGTGCTGCACTGCTCGCACTCTCATCAGGAGGCACTGTCTTGGCAGCAGAGGCTACAGCCGTTCCGATTTCAGCGGCGCTTGGAACTGGTCTGTCGTATGAATTTACAGGCGCAGATGCAGGCAAGGCTGGATATGCTGAGGGTACTATATCCCTTTCTTCTGCCACAGATGCGGCCTATCATCTGTACTGGAGCAACAATACAGGTGCGCTTAGCGGGTACTATCCGATTGCGACATTAGAGGTCGGCGCAGGCAAAACAGAAACTTTTTCTTTTGGCTACCACACGGCAATTCCGGCAGACGCGACAAAGGTGATCGCAGTAAATACATCTGTGACCGACTATCCGTCCGTGGCAGCAGCGGCGGCAGTTTTTGACATTCCCGCCAATAAACGTCTGGGGTATTCCTCCAAAGACGCACTTTACACGTTTAATTCCTTCTCCGATATCCATATCGACGAGGAGCATTTCGGCGATACGCCCGCATACTGGTGGGAGTACTCTGAGGCACACTGGGCACAGGCGCTCAACTACGCCACAAACCTCAATGTGGACTTTATCGTCTCCTCCGGCGACCAAGTTACCAATGCCAAACTTGCCACACTCGATAAAGAGTGGAAGGCTTATCAGCTCATTTTGTCGCAGTCTGATTACGTGAACCCGATATATGAGTCCGGCGGCAACCATGAAGTCCGCCAAGACGATGCAGTTTCTTATGAATTGCAGACTTTTATCAACAGTACAGGTCTTGACGGCTCGATGAGCACTATGGCAGCCGGAAAGCCTTATTACTCTATCACAGAGCCCAAAACAGGCGACCTGTTTATCTTTATGGCGTTAGAAGGCGGCTATCGTCCGGCAAAATATGACGAATTTACAGACGAGCAGCTCAACTGGGTAGAAAATCTTCTGAAAAACAACTACGGAAAAGGCAAGAACATCTACATTATACAGCACGCGCTCATCAAGGGATATGGCCCCGGTGATGATCTGACAAATCCGTATTATGGCGGCGCGATTGACATGAGCCTGCCCTCCGCACAGCGTTTTATCGAACTGCTTGAGAACTATAAGGATGTTGTCTGGATTTCCGGGCACTCGCATGAGGCGTTCGAGCTGGGTTACAACTTCACAGATAACTTTGGCGCGGCTTGCAGCATGATTCACAATCCGTCCATCGGAAACCCAACGCATGTGACTGACGGCGCAATCGACTATACCTTCAATGAGAATCTTTCACAGGGCTATTATGTGCAGACCTTCAAGGACGCGATTCTCTTCAACGGCGCGAATATCTGCGACCAGAAGATTTATCCGTCTTACTGCTATATCATCGACGGAAAGACCTCCCCGCAGAAGCAGGCGGCAAAGCCAGTGACCTTGTATAAAGACGTAAAGGTTACAGCGGGCATGATGCGTTCTGTCATCGCTAACACGAACACGGTTCTTGGCTTATACTACGAGTACAGCTCATATGACCAGTATCAGGCGTTAAAGAAATGCTATTATCAGTATAAAAATGCAAACTTTGACGCAATGAACAGCGAAGAACTGCTGACAGCTTACAGCAAATTAAAATCAGGTATTGCTACACTGCACGAAATTGCGAATAAATAAAAAGTACAATATCTTTAACAGACACAGCCTCATCTGCTTGTGACAGATGAGGCTGTGTTCATCAATCCCCATTCCTTCTTACATCTCCTGCACCATTGCAACCGCCTGTTCGATAATATGTTCGAACATTTCCATCAACACACCTTTTTTGCTGTCGTCAATATCCATATGGTCCATAATTTCACCGTAAACCCCTGCCGTGGACGTGAGCGAATCCTGAACCGTCTTAACATACGCACGGTTCTGCTCTACGGCATGGTCAATCGCGTCCCGAACCGCAGACGTGCCCGATGCGCGCTCTTTGATATCATCAAAATACCTGCCCGTCTCCTCCATACTCCTGATACTGCCAAGCATCGCCTCATCTGACGCCTGTATAAATTTATTCAGCTCACTGCTCTTTTGCTCAACCTCCACAATGCTTGCATGGATACCATCCACCATATCCTGACTCATCTTTGCGAGCTTGCCGACCTCCTCCGCAACCACCGCAAAACCCTTTCCCTGCTCACCTGCCCGCGCCGCCTCAATGCTTGCATTGAGCGACAAAAGATCTGTCTGGTCTGCGACCTCGCTAATACCCGACAGGCTGTTACGGATTTTGTCAAGCGCCTGCTGAAGCTGTCCAAACGTTGCCGTCATATTCCTGAAATTCTCCTTCACAGAGCTGGCGTCCTGCCGCAGACGCTCCATCTGGCGCTGCGCGTCTGCCACCGATTGATCAATCTCCATCTCCACATCATTGAACTGGTCGGCGGCGGCGGTGATTTCCTGAAACCCGTCATCCATTCCGTTGATATCGTCCCGCAGGCTGATAATGTCATTTTGCAGCCCCGCAAGCTGTTCATTGGCATAGCGCATTTTCTGGGTCGTCTGAAAGACATCTCCCGCCAGACTCTCCACCACCTGAGCGGCGCTTGTCAGCGCATACTCCAACGGATACTTGTCAAACTGTACTCCTTTTTCCGGCAGGACTGCTGCCTCCTTCTCTGCTGCTTTTTTTCCAAATCGTCTCAACACGCTTTTTCCTCCCTATTTTTCCGTCAAACTACTCAAATGCCAGACAGCACATTGTCTGGTTGACAAACTGCGTATTATAATGTTCTCCCACGCCAACCATGCCCGCGTGCGAAAAGCTGCGGCTCATCTCAGCAAGATAGCTGTCCCAGTACTTGTCGTCATTGAACATAATATAGCGAAACAGACAATTGACAGACAGCACCGCAGACGCCCTGCCCAGATCATGCTGTATCTTTGTGATGGTATCCTGCACTACTTCTCTGTAGTCTCCCATATTCAGAATCGTCAAAAAATCCATCTTGTTTGCCGGCCGAAACGTCGTGATGCTGCCGTCCGCCTCAACGCCCTTGATCGAAACGATATATGTATCCGAGTCGCAGACATGCCCAAACGGGTTTTTGAACGTCTGTGTCGTGATTTTATCTCTGGAGATTCCCAGCTCCGAAGTGTAAACCTTCTCCGCAGAAACATTTTCCAAAGTACGGATTTTATAGGATTTGGGGTCCGCCTCCGTCACCATAAACTGCTTCTGTTTATCCGAGTGGACATAGATATTTTCCTTGTAGGACTTAATCTTTCCTTTGAGATTGCGAAACATAAAAAACGTACATGCGTCCTGATACACTTTGCCATTACATGCAACCGAAGCCGAATTGCTCGTACCACCCGCAAGATCGTATCCCGCACGGCAGAGATAATTTGACAAGGTTGTGACCGCGCGGACATCACAGCCCGCCGAGCAGATATCGAAACATGCCGTCCTTCCCCGCTCGCCGCCGACCGCCTTCACCGCGTTTTCAAGGCGCCTGATATATTTGATGGGCATGACTGACGCCTGCTCGAGCACATCTGCCACGACTTTGATCTCGCCCCGCATCGCAGTCACTGTGATGCCTTGGTCAAAAAACTGCTTATCTATATACGCCTGCCCCACGCCGCCTATACACGCAACGCCGGGAAACCGCTTCTCAATCTCTGTTGCGGCGTGCTCTAGCATCTCCTCGCCCGCAACCGAAAAAAACAGCGCCGCAGGCTCGCTGATTCCGCTCAAAGCCTCCGCCACATCTCCCTTCTTGCTGCTGCCAAATGTAAATTTCATCCTTTGTGTCCTCCATATTGATCTCTTTTACCGATTATATACAACGCATCGACAATTAAATTATTGTAATTATAACATACAATATAGAATTTTCATACTATTTTTTGTATACTGTGCATAAAAAATTATAGAGCCAGCAATTTTCTGTTTTACAAAGTCAATCCTTGGTGTACCAATCGCAGAAATTGTATCAAATCATAATATTTCAGGCTTTATATTGAAAATTCTCATCAAATGAATTATAGTTAAAATGTACGAAATAAGACGATAAATTAAAATATATAGTGCGATAGCACTAAAAAAGGAGGCAGACAGATATGAACAGAGCTGCGGGCATTTTACTACCTATCGCCAGCTTGCCATCAAACTACGGCATTGGCTGTTTTTCCCAAAGCGCTTACGATTTTGTAGACTGGCTCAAACAAGCTGGTCAAACCTATTGGCAAATCCTGCCGCTTGGTCCTACAAGCTACGGAGATTCCCCATACCAGTCCTTTTCCACATTTGCCGGAAACCCATACTTCATTAGTTTGGAAACTTTGGTGGAGGAAGGCGTCCTCACAAAAGCTGAATGTGATGAAGCGGACTTTGGCAGCATTGATCATGACATTGATTATGAAAAACTTTACATAAACCGCTATCCACTCCTGCGCAAAGCATATGAGCGCAGCAACATCAGCAAAAACGCCGCCTATCAAAAATTTGTGTCAGAAAATAGCTGGTGGCTGTCGGATTACGCTTTGTTTATGGCAGTAAAAGAACGTTTTGAGGGAAAGCCGTGGACAGAGTGGGCGGAGGATATCCGTCTGCGCTGGGCAAACGCGATGGACTACTACCGCAGAGAGCTGTATTTTGACATTGAGTTCCAGCAATACCTGCAATTCCAGTTTTTTACCCAATGGAATAAGCTGCGTAAATACGCCAATGACAAGGGCGTCCGAATCGTAGGCGATATCCCGATTTACGTTGCGATGGACAGCGCGGATACATGGGCGCACCCAGAACTTTTCCAGCTGGACGGTGAGAATATCCCCACGGCTGTAGCGGGCTGCCCGCCAGACGGCTTCTCGGCAGACGGCCAGTTGTGGGGCAATCCGCTCTACCGCTGGGATTACCACAGACAGACAGGATACGATTGGTGGATTACACGCCTGTGGTACTGCTTCCAGATGTATGACGTTGTCCGCATCGACCATTTCCGCGGCTTTGACGAATACTACTCCATTCCATACGGAGAGGAGACAGCCGTGAACGGACACTGGGAAAAAGGCCCCGGGATTGAGTTGTTCCGCACGATGGAGAGACGACTTGGCAAACATGAAGTGATTGCGGAGGATTTGGGCTATGTCACAGACTCTGTCCGCCAGTTGGTGCGCGACAGCGGCTTCCCCGGCATGAAGGTCTTAGAATTTGCATTTGATTCCAGAGACTCCGGCTCTGCAAGCGACTATTTCCCGCACAATTTCACGGAAAACAGCGTCGCATACACGGGAACGCACGACAATGAAACTCTTGTGGGCTGGTTCCAGAGCATTCCCCGCCAAGACCTGCAAATGGTGCGCGATTATCTCTGCGACCAGCATACTCCGGAAAATCAGCTCTACAAACCGCTGATTTCGCTGGTGATGCGCAGTATTGCCAAGACATGCATTATACCGATGCAGGACTATCTTGGCCTTGACAACGACACCCGCACCAACAAGCCCTCCACATTAGGCATCAACTGGCGCTGGCGCGTCCGCAAGAAAGAACTGAGCGCTGCACTTCAAAAAGAAATTCTGGGTGTGACCAAACGTTATGGCCGCATGAACTGGTTCCAGACCGAAGAAGAAAAGGCAGAAGAAGCCAAAGCAAAAGAAGCAGAAAAAGCAAAGGCAAAATAACATATATAAAACAGAGGCAGACTCCACACAACAGGAATCTGCCTCTGTTTTCATCTACAGTTCTAAACTACACTCTGATCTGAAATAGTCCCTTAAATGTCCGCGCCCTGCTCCTTGAGAAACTCGATAATATCGCCAACTGTCTTGACGCGCTTATCCACCTCTTCATAATCCGCCGTGATCCCATACTCGTCCTCAAACGCCATCATCAGCTCTACCAAATCAATAGAATCCGCACCAAGATCATCCTTCAGATTCAAGTCCTCTGTAAGCTCGACGCCTGTTAAATGTAACTGTTCCTCGATGATTTCCAATACTCTTTCCATTCAAAAGTCTCCTTTATACACACTAACTTCGTATTTCTGCGAAACATCCATGTAACTTTCATACTCTCATTGTATGCAGTTTGCAACAGCCATATGATGTTCGATTCTTATTAACAAACAGAAGTATAGTATTCCAATATATATTTGTCAACGTATTTTCTAAAATTTTTGTAAAAAATACATAAAAATACAAAATCATCCTTCTTTTAACAAGTGTTGATAGACCTCTCTCTTGGAAATCCCCCGGTCCTTTGCCACCCGCTTCATCGCCTCTTTGCGCTCGATTCCCTGCGCCTCATACTGCGCCATATGCGCCTCAATTGAAATCTCCTGCCAGTTCTGTTCCTGCTCCCGCCGAAATTCAGAAAGGCTTTTTCCCTCCACCACAAGCACATATTCGCCCCGTGGCGGCTGCGTCTCAAACAGAGCAAGCGCCGTTTCAAGCGTTGTCGGCGTAATCTCCTCAAACTTCTTTGTCAGCTCTCTGCACAGGGTCACTCTGCGCTCTCCAAGCGCCTCATACAGCTCTGTGAGCGTGCGCTGCAAGTGATGCGGCGCCTCATACAAGATTATCGTTCTGGACTCCTTTTGCAAGTCCTCGAGAACTGCCTTTTTTTCTTTTTTGTCCGCGGGCAGAAATCCCTCAAAACAAAACCGTCTCGTACTTAATCCAGATAGTATCAATGCCGTGATACACGCTGCCGCCCCTGGCAGAGAAGTCACCACAATCCCTGCCTCCTGACATTTCTGCACAAGCACCTCTCCTGGGTCGGAGACTGCGGGCGTTCCAGCGTCTGTGATCAGCGCCACATTTTTTCCCTGCCTCATCTGCTCGATTAATGCAGCCGCCTTCTCGACCTTGTTATATTCATGATAGCTCGTCATCGGCGTGTGGATGTCAAAATGATTTAATAACTTGATGCTGTTTCTGGTATCCTCTGCGGCGATTAAATCCACCGTCTGCAGCGTTTCCACCACCCGCGGCGTCATATCCTTCAGATTGCCAATTGGCGTCGCGCACAGATACAATTTTCCTGCCATTCCTCTTTCCATCTCCTTGTCCTTTAAAAGCGATACATATCAAAATCCATACGTATCGCGAAGCTCATCGGTATACACATTGGGCGCTTGAAAAATAATTAACGGCTTCTCCACGGTCATGCGCGGCCTGCCCCCGCGGCAGCCTTCAATTAATACCATATTCGGCTCTTTATCCGCGTAGGGATACACCAGCCGCATTCGCTTAGGTTCGAGCCTGTACTGCACCATCGCCGTCATAATCTCCGCCAAACGGAACGGTCTGTGAACCATGCAGAACTTTCCACCCGTTTTCAAAAGTTTTGCAGCAGACCGGACCACATCTTCCAGCGTGCATAAAATCTCATGGCGCGCAATTGCTTTTGGCGCATCAGGATTTGTCAAGCCATGCTGCCCGATCATATACGGCGGATTGCACGTTATGACATCAAAAGAAGCAGCGTCAAAAAACCGTTCTGCTTCCTTCAAATCTCCTGTCACAATATCAATCTTTTTTTCGAGATGGTTCAGTTGTACACTGCGCCGCGCCATGTCGGCGCTCTCCTCCTGAATCTCGATGGCACAAATCTTAGCAGCCTGCGTCTTTGCCTCGATCAAAATCGGGATAATCCCCGTGCCCGTGCCCAAATCAAGCACCGCGGCGCCCGGCTTCACCTGCGCGAAGCCGCTCAGCAGTACCGCGTCCATGCCAAAGCAGAATTTCTCAGGATTCTGGATAATCTGATAACCGTTGCGCTCTAAATCATCAATCCGCTCATGTTCCTTTAGTTCGATATCCATATACAGACCTCTTATACCGTGTCGTCGAGCTTTGATTTGGCGTCCTGCTTCTCCTGTTTTTCCAGTTTCTCAAGCTCTTTTAATTCCTTGCGCTCCTCGTCGCTCATCACGTCGTTTTTGTCCTTGCGGTGGCGTCTCTTGAAGCGGAGCTGCTCGACTTTGTACTCATGAATTTCCTTCTCGTCGTTCACCTCAACAATCACCTTGACGAGCTGCCGAAGTACATTGACACTCTGCACTTCCCCTTTCAGCCCGTCATCAGCAGTCACAAAATCCCCCACATTCGGCAGTTTGCGGTTTAAGTACTCATATGTCTCCTCCTCGTGTTTTAAGCAGCACATCAGACGGCCGCACACGCCGGAAATCTTCGTTGGATTCAGAGACAGGTTCTGCTCCTTTGCCATCTTAATTGAAACTGGGACAAACTCTGATAAATGGGAATGACAGCAGAGCGGCCTGCCGCAGATTCCGATTCCGCCAAGAATTTTCGTCTCATCACGCACCCCAATCTGGCGCAGCTCGATTCTAGTCTTAAACACCGAAGCCAAATCTTTTACCAGCTCTCGAAAATCAATACGGCCGTCTGCCGTAAAATAAAACAGCACTTTATTATTGTCAAACGTATACTCCGCATCAATCAGCTTCATCTCAAGATTATGCTTCTTAATCTTCTCCAGACAAATCTTAAACGCATCTTTCTCCTTCTGTTTATTGGCAGCCTCCTGCTCGATATCACGAGCCGTCGCCACGCGCAGCACAGGTTTTAAGGGTGAAACCACCCTGTCCTCCTCAATCTCTTTGGGATCGCCCACCACAGTGCCATACTCAATGCCGCGCGCTGTCTCCACAATCACATGCGCGCCGCGCTTTATATCAAAATCCACCGGGTCAAAGAAATAAATCTTGCCCGCTGTCCGAAATCTCACGCCAATTACTTTTATCATAGAATCTATCTACCTCACTTTACCTTATCATTGCACGATCAGCCCGCCTTCATATCCAGAAACATCAATTCCATTGTCAGATCAAAATTTACGTTCGCCGCAATTCTGCTGCGCGCCCTGCCGATGGCATGGATAATCTTCTCGATCGCATCATAACTGTAGTATCCCGCCGCGCTTGCCAGCGCTGTCATATCCTCTTTGAAAATAATAGGACACTTGCTGTCAAAAGCCCCGCACGCCTTATATAATAACACATCCCGATACCAGATAAAACACAAATCCAAATAATCATTCGTGTCAAATTTTTCCTCAGAAATCTTTTTTACTTCGGCGGCAATCTGGTTGATTTCCAGCTCCGAAATATGCTTCAAAAGTCCGAGCACAGAAGACTTCATATGATCAAATACCTCATTGGAGGCAAGCTCTATTGCACGCCCTACATTGCCTCTCGCAAAAGAGGCGCAAATAGATGCCCTGTAATCAGGTATCTCGACCTTCTGCATCAGATACTTCTTAATCAGATCTTCCGGCACCGGCTTTATATTCAGTACGACACAGCGGCTTAAAATCGTTTGCAGCATCGCCTCCGCCCTCGTCGCAAGCAGCAAAATCACTGCGTATGCCGGCGGCTCCTCCAATGTTTTCAAGAGCGCATTCTGCGCCTGCACATTCATTTTCTCAGCCTCATCAATAATATAAATCTTATACTCTCCGCTGTACGGCTTGATGTCAATATCCCCATTTACCTGCTGTCTGATATTGTCCACCGAAATCACATTGGGCTTCTCATGCGTCACATAGATAATATCAGGGTGGTTGCCATTCACCGCCTGCTTGCAGGCTCTGCACTGGTTACAGGGCGGCGGTCCCTGATATTGCGCTGGCGCGTCAAACAGCGTCTCCTGATGCGCGGTAGGCGCCTTGCCCGCCTCACATTGAAGCGCACGCGCAAAAATATCCGCAATCATTCGCTTTCCAGACAGCTTTTCTCCCTGTATCAGATAGGCATGTGAGATTTTATTGTGCTTTATGGCATTCTGCAAATTGTCCGTGAGCTGTGCCAGTCCCACCACATCACTCCATGTCACATATCCCGGTTCTGTATTCCTACTCGTTTCCATAACTGCCCTCTCAGGTGTTCGTGCTTACATTGTCCCAATCATCTGCACCGTCTGCATCAATCAGCCAATTCAGTCCGCAGTGCCTCTCGTACACTACATCCGGGTCCAGCCCCGCCGGCGCCTCCTCCTCATGAATCCGTGCATCTACACACGCCCAGTCATAGCGAAAAATCAAGTCTGCCTCGTCCAATATTTCAGAAATATTTCTCAGGCTCACCTTCTCCATAAATTCCTCCATACTGTCACAGTCTGCGACAGCATTGATGGCAAATTCACAGTTACACGCCTCCGAAGGATAATCTAATTGCGCTACAATGCCAAGCGCCCACAACAAAACCCAGTATGCCTCATATTTCCATGTCATACTGGCAAAATCCTGACTGTTGCACTTTCCTTTAAAAATTTTCCTCTCCTTATGTGTAAGCGCTTCCTCCAGACCAAATTCTTCTAATTTTTCACCAAAAAATTTCCGGCTCTTCTTAAAATTTCCCGGCGCCCCCGCCGCGTCACACGCTACCTGAATCGCAAGCAGGCAAGTGACCGCCCGCCGCGCAATCTCCTCCGCTGTCCTCACCCTGACTGCATCAGCCGTCTCAATTGTCGGAAGATGCTGTATATAAGGTACTTTGTGCGCTTTCAAGATCTCGATGGAACGTTTTTTTCTCATCTGCGCTTCTTTTAGATCATATTGGCTGTCGCCACCCCCGGTTACAAGTTCCATACTACCCTCCATGTCGCGGCTCTGCCGCGGCTCAATCGTGGAATCTCAACTATGCTATCGTGCCCAATCATGCTAAAATATCCAGTAAAAGCCCCCGAATCTCGTCTACTTTAGCAAGTATCGCAATCTTATCACACTCATCGCTCACAAGAGCCTGCGCCAGCTCATCGAGCTTCTCATCGACAAGCCGAATAATGCCGTACACCCTGTGCCGCCCGCGCCTGTCCAGAAAATTTTCCCGCGAAAACTTATGCGAACGGTTCACAATCTCATTCATAAAATCTTTGATCAGCGTCCGATAGCGCCGCATATCCCGCACGTCCATGCGCTTCACAATCTTGTCGCCCTGCATCACGATTTCCTGCATCATCAGATTCAGCCGCTCAGCAAGCCCCTCCTCCTCAATGTTGCTCGCCAGCATAAATTTAAAGGTATCATCTGTCGGCTGTGGTGCCTGTGTCTGCTGCACAGGCGCTGTCTGCTGTACTTCATTGATCTTAAAATCCATCTATATACCCCCTGAACATTACCTGTTCCCTTATAATCACTTTCGCGGCTTACTTCCTTTGCACGGGTCTGGGTCTGTGCATAAAAAGGGCTTTTACGCCCCCCGAAACGACAATATATACGCCGTGATTTCAGACAGACAGGCTTTCAAGTCCTGATTCAAAAAGCATCTGGTAATCCCTGCCTCCTCAAGATTTTTCGCAGAAAAGTCCTTCGCGTCCGCAAGAAACCGCCTGCACATCTCCTCATATTTGGGTTCGGGCTGGTCCTTCTCACGGCGCAGTGCACGCGTCAACCGCTCCCCGTCGTCCAAGTCAATGTAAATTGGAACCACTTTATCCTGTCCAAAATAATCTCTTATCTTCACATAGGACTCCAGTGTTCCAATGACCAGATAGTCAAAGCTCTCCAAATCAATCTGGTTATCCTTTGCCATAAAGTAATGCCATATGCCATGGACAGTGTCATAGGAACGGCTCTCTATAATCCTGCCCTCTTTTTGCAGACACGCCATCTTCTCTGCCGATGTAAAATGATACTCCACGCCCTCCCGCTCCCCTGCGCGGATTGGGCGTGTCGTATACAAAACAATACGCTTTAAACGAAGCGTTGAAGTTCTTAAAAGTTTTTTATAGATTGTATCCTTGCCCGATGAACTTTTTCCAACAATGCAAAAAACTTTTCCCATTAAACCTCTACCACACGAACCATGTTCGTATTTCCAGCAACGCCTAGCGGAACGCCTGCGGTGATGACAACCTTATCCCCATAATTGACCAGACCCGCGTCAACGCTTGCTTTGACTGCCGCATGAAACAGCTTTTCTGTATCGTCCTCTTTTTCGATCAACAGCGGACTAACACCAAACATCATTGCCATCTGGCGATACACCGTCTCGTCCACCGCACAGCCAATCACCATACAGCCCGGCTGATACTTTGAAATCATTCCCGCCGTAAAGCCAGACATTGTTACCGTAATAATCGCCTTTGCGTCCAAATCCATCGCTGTCGTACAACATGCATGGCAGATTGCCGTCGTCACCTCTTCATTATTCACCCAGTTATGACTTCTCTTGCGCAGCCTGTCTGCATAGCAAATCTCCTGCTCGGTGCGCTCTGCAATTCTGCTCATGGTTTTCACTGCCTCGATTGGATAAGCGCCCGCAGCGCTCTCTCCGCTCAGCATGATTGCTGACGTGCCATCGTAAATTGCGTTTGCAACGTCCGTCGTCTCTGCCCTAGTCGGTCTGGGATTTTTAATCATGGACTCTAGCATTTGTGTGGCAGTAATGACAATTTTTCCTTTTTGTAGTGCCTTGCGAATCATCTTCTTCTGTAGAATGGGCACCTCCTCAAGCGGAATCTCAACACCCATATCTCCTCTTGCCACCATAATACCATCTGATACGTCAAGGATTTCATCGAGGTTGTCAATTCCCTGCATATTCTCAATCTTAGAGATTACTTTCATTCTGCCATGATGCTCATTGATAATCTCTTTGACCGCCCGAACATCATCTGCACATCTCACAAATGATGCCGCAATATAATCATATCCCATTTTTACGCCAAAAATAATATCGTCCCTGTCCACATCACTGATATACGGCATGGACAAGATCGCTCCCGGCACATTGATTCCCTTATGGTTTGAGACCGTTCCGCCGTTAATAACCTCACAGACAATATCCGTATCTTCAATCGCCTTAATCGTCAGCTCAATCAAACCATCATCAATCAGAATGCTTCTTCCAACCTCAACGTCATTTTTTAGATTCTTGTATGTGATGGTTGCGCGCTCAGCCGTACCCATGATCTCCTCCGTCGTCAGCCGAAACGTTGCACCAGCCTCCAAGAAAGCCTTTCCCCCATCGAAATCACGAAGCCGGATTTCTGGTCCTTTGGTATCCTGCATCATAGCAAGAGGCAGGCCCAGCTCCTTAGCCGCCTTCTTTGCACGACTGATCTTCATCTCATGCTCCGCATGGTCCCCATGTGAGAAATTAAAACGCGCCACATTCATCCCCGCAAGAAGCAGTTCTTTTAATTTTTCCTCTGTCTGCGATACTGGTCCTATTGTACAAACAATCTTCGTTTTTCTCATGAAATCAACATCCTTTCTGAACGAAATATTCATATATTTCATTATGCAATCTTATGACTGGACACATTCGCGATTGCATATTTTTTCTTTTTACCATTGTGGATTCTGCCCCTGTGAATGTACAGTGTCTCCATCAATGAGCAGAATTTATCCGCCGAAGTCACAATCCACGCTTCCCTGCACATTGGCGGAATCACCGTGAGCGGCCACATGTGTTTGATAATAATATCCCTCTGTCTCGCTGTCAGATTATATTCCTTCTGCGCATTCTGCAAAGACCTTGATGGATGAAAAAAGCCATGCAGCCTGTGTGGATTGAGCGCATCACTTTTATGCCAGTCATACAGAAAATAATCATGAAGCAGTGCGCCCCGAACCAAATCTCTTGTATTGCATCGAATCTTGAGCTTATCCCGGATATAGAGACTCGCCTTTGCTACATTGATTGAATGCTCTCGCACCGACATATTTCCATGTTGTATATATGCCTTCGTGCTCTTAAAATTTTCTGACTCAAAAATATCATTTGCATATTTTCTTAATTCATACTCATACATTCGTTTTCTCCCCTAATTCACTTTTCATTGCTTTGATCAGAGCAATTGAAAATTGCCCGACCAGCATATTGGTCCATCTGATACAATCATCATAAATTTACCAACTTACATTCTATCATATATCCGTCTAAGAAAAAAGGTGCTTCATAAATTTTTATAAAAAGAATAAATAACAATTAAGAATAAATAAAGAAAAAACACGCCTTTAGCGTGCCTGCATCATCAAATACTGTTTGGTTTTATAAATGCCCAGAACCGGAATCGAACCAGTGACACGAGGATTTTCAGTCCTCTGCTCTACCGACTGAGCTATCTGGGCAGAAATAGCGGGGATAGGATTTGAACCTATGACCTTCGGGTTATGAGCCCGACGAGCTTCCAGACTGCTCCACCCCGCGTCAATATTTAATATAGTATTCCCATAAAGAAATTATGATATCTAAATGGGTGGAGAAGGATTCGAACCTTCGAAGGCGGTGCCAACAGATTTACAGTCTGCCCCCTTTGGCCACTCGGGAATCCACCCATAAAGCCGATGATCGGACTCGAACCGATAACCTGCTGATTACAAATCAGCTGCTCTGCCAATTGAGCCACATCGGCATATAATGGGACCTATAGGGCTCGAACCTATGACCCTCTGCTTGTAAGGCAGATGCTCTCCCAGCTGAGCTAAGATCCCATATACGTGAAATAATTCACTTAACGACCCCGATCGGACTCGAACCGACGACCTCCGCCGTGACAGGGCGGCGCTCTAACCAACTGAGCCACGAGGCCAAGTATTCCCTCAAAACCGAACA
>Ga0137308_100543_pt1 | contig 58593 bp, 59 predicted proteins | sample Inofrocosms_June_FD_97181 | JGI IMG/M metagenome (GOLD analysis project Ga0137308, IMG submission 97181) | Mouse cecal microbial communities from Vienna, Austria - N-Acetylneuraminic and N-Acetylglucosamine D2O microcosms_June | ecosystem: Host-associated > Mammals > Digestive system > Large... | reverse complement strand
CAAATTTGTTCGCTGTAGTGGCTGTACCTTGATTTGAAATCTCATGTAAAAGGCAATTTACAATTTGAGCTTTCTTTCCCCTCAATAATTTTCAGCCCTTTCACCAAAAATTAGCAATTCTATGTATAGATTTTTCCAAAACTGAAAACAATAAGAAAAAATTTTAAAGAGGTATATATATGTCTAACACAGAATGTGTAAAAGTAAATCTACGCAAGGCTGCGGTAATTGGCTGCGGCTTTGTCGGTTCTTCTACTGCTTTTGCATTGATGCAAAGCGGATTGTTTTCCGAACTTGTTTTAATCGATGCCGATGCAGACCGTGCAGAGGGCGAAGCGCTGGATATCAGCCACGGTACGCCATTTGCAATGCCGATGAAAATCTATGCAGGCGGCTATCAGGATCTTACGGATGCAGCCGTAATTATTATTACGGCTGGCGTCAATCAAAAGCCGGACGAGACGAGACTGGATCTTGTAAGTAAAAATACAAAGATTATGCGTTCCATTATCGGGGAAATTATGAAACACGGATGCGAAGGCATCCTGCTGATTGTTTCCAATCCCGTCGATATCCTGACTTATGAAGCATTAAAAATCTCCGGGCTGCCGAAAAACCGCGTAATCGGTTCGGGCACGGTACTGGATACCGGTCGGTTAAAAAGCGAGCTTGCCGAACACCTGGGCGTAGACAGCAGGAGCATCCATGCGTTTATTATCGGCGAACATGGCGACAGTGAGATTGCCGCGTTCAGCAGCGCGAATGTATCCGGCGTGCCTTTAAATGATGTGTGTGAAATGCGCGGCTATTTTCACCATGAAGCCGCTATGCTTGAGATTGCACAGACTGTAAAAAACAGTGCGTATGAAATTATTGAAAAGAAAAAAGCGACCTACTATGGAATCGCTATGGCTGTACGCCGTATATGTGAAGCGATCGTGCGGGATGAAAAGTCGATCCTTCCGGTCTCTGTTTTGGTAGATCCTGTTTACGGGCTGGAAGATCTTGTGCTGAGTATGCCAACGATCATCGGCGCAAACGGCGCCGAAGGACAGATGCCGATTACCCTGAGCCAGACAGAGCAGGAACAGTTGAAAGCTTCCGCTGCATTATTAAAAGAAATGATCCAAAAAATAAACAGCTAACGATCGGCCGCTTTCTCCTTTTAATGATGCCGTTTTGATCGTATTTCATTTTATAATCATACCCGTAAGAATTTCGCAAGAAAATCCATTTAATTATGTAAGAAAACTGCATTGAGAAAGAAAAGAAAGATCATCCGCAAACAGTTATACTATAAACAAAGCATCAAGGAGGAAACCATGACAAGATCAGAAGTAATTGCACGAAAAAAGAAAATCCGCCGCAGAAAACAGCGTGCGATACAGCGTATTATCTGCATGGCTGCACTGATGACAGCTATCGTCGCAGCGCTGCGCGCCGCAAACAGCTACCTGCTTAGAGCCGACAGCCCGGTAAAGCCTGACCACAGCCGGATTCAAGCAGCTTCTGCTGTCACTGTAAAACAGCCCATCGAACGTCATACCGCGCAGATCGTCGCAGATCTGAAAGCACATTCCGAAACAGGCAAAAAAGCCGCGCGCATTTATAAAAACCGAAACCAGTATTCTGAAACTTTACTGGCTGCTTATCTGAACAATCCTGAAATGGAAGATTTTATGATCGGATATTTAAAGGCAGACCTGCCGCAGTATGCCGCACAGGAAGGATTTACCAGCCAGGAGCTTACACAGCAGTTTCCGCTTTTTTTGCAATGGGACAAGCGCTGGGGCTATGTCTCATACGGCGGCAGTATGATTGGGCTGTCTGGATGCGGGCCTACCTGCCTGTCTATGGTGCTCGTATCGCTGACCGGACAGTCTGACCAGACCCCGGACGCAGTCGCGCGTTTCAGCGAAGAGCGTGGTTATTATGTAGAAGGCAGCGGAACGGCATGGTCGCTTATGACGGAAGGCGCGTCCTTGCTGGGGCTTTACGCCAGGGAATTGTCACTGGACGAAACGGTAATGAAATCCGCGCTCGACTCCGGCAATCCGATTATCTGCTCGATGGGGCCTGGAGATTTTACGACGCAGGGGCATTTTATTATGATCTATGGCTATGACGAAAACGGTTTTTGGATCAATGATCCAAACTGCATCGCAAGAAGCGGCAAAAGCTGGACATTTGACACGCTGCGGGGACAGATTAAAAATCTGTGGGCGTATTCCGCCGCATAAACATAAAAAAGAACTGTGCAATATCATAGATCGATCCGTATATGGATCGGCATCCTTGATTTGCACAGTTCTTTTTGTTACGTCTATTCAAATCTCTGCTTCTGCTCCGCCAAAAACGCCGGGTCATGAAAATAGTCAATCCGCATCGCATGTTTGACCTTATCAAGCGTCTTCGCCGCTGTTTGTTTTGCTGTCTCGCTTCCGCTTTTTAAAATCTCATAAACCTGGTCAATCTTTTTTTCATATTCCGCCCTGCGTGCACGGATCGGAGCTAATTCTTCCTGCATAACACTGTTTAAGAACTTTTTCACCTTGACATCTCCAAGCCCGCCGCGCTTATAATGCTCTTTCAGCTCATCCAGGTTGGCATACTCCGGCAGATATTGCGCAAAGTGTTCTGTTTTACTGAACGCATCCAGATACGTAAATACCGTGTTCCCTTCCAGTTTGCCAGGATCCTGTACACGAATATGGTCTGGATCTGTAAACATGGACATTACTTTTTTTCTGACATCCTCTTCGGTATCTGACAAATAAATGCAGTTTCCGAGCGATTTGCTCATTTTTGCCTTACCGTCTGTTCCCGGCAGGCGCAGGCACGCCCGGTTATCCGGCAGCAAAATATTTGGCTCTGTCAGCGTTTCGCCATAGACAGCGTTAAACTTATGCACAATTTCCCTTGTCTGCTCCAGCATTGGCGCCTGATCCTCTCCTACCGGAACCGTTGTCGCTTCAAACGCGGTAATATCCGCCGCCTGGCTGATCGGATACGTGTAAAATCCAACCGGGATACTCGTCTCAAAATTACGCATCTGAATCTCTGCTTTTACGGTCGGATTGCGCTGCAATCTGGATACGGTGACGAGATTCATATAATAAAACGACAGCTCCGTCAGCTCCGACACATGTGACTGGACAAAAATTGTCGATTTTGATGGATCAATGCCGATCGATAAATAATCCAGAGCAACTTCCATAATGCTTTGACGGATTTTCGCCGGATTGTCCGCATTGTCCGTCAGCGCCTGCGCATCCGCGATCATAATAAATATTTTGTCGTATTCTCCTGAATTTTGCAGCTCCACGCGGTGCTTTAATGAACCAGCATAGTGCCCTATATGCAGCTTTCCCGTCGGACGGTCGCCTGTTAATATTATTTTTTTCTTTTCTGCCATTTTATCATTCTCCTTTTTCTTGTTTCACCAGCACAAAATCATCCGCAACTCCCCAACTGCCGCCCGCACATTTCACCTTGATGCCAACAACCACCTTCGACTTTCCGTCCAGCTTCAGCCCTTTTATCTTTGGCACGCGCCATGTGGTTCCGCCTTTTAGCTTTACTGGCTTTGAGCAGATGGTTTTGCCGCCTGCAACTACATACAGGCAGATCTTTGCTAAAGCAGCATCGCCCCGGATATGAACGGACGCTTCATATGTCCCTGCTTCCATACCGGAAACATCCTGCCAGATTTTAAAGTTCTGTTTTTTATCGCTTCTGAAATAAAAGCTGTTTTTTCCAGACTTTGCTTCCGATTCTATTTCCTGTATCCCGGTCGGGTTGGTATCCCCCTGATACGATACCTTCCACATCGAAATATCATTTTTTTCAAATCCCGGATTCAGCAGCCAGTTTTTCGGTGCGACAACGACCTGGCATATCACCTGCGTACCTTCATCCAGCCTGCCTTTTACCGTATACAGCCCGCTCTTTGTCGTCTTAATTTTCTCTACCTGTTTGTCATCCCAGCGTACCGGAACCATCCCGCTGCCCGCATCGGCGCTGTATACCACCTCTGCCATCTCTGGCATAATGAGCGGATCGCCCAGACAAACTTCCAGCCTTACATCCTTTGCATATGCAATCTTATCTGCCGGGGCGTCCGCCATTCCTTCGGCATCTTGCTCCACCGGCGCAGGCTGTGCCTGTACTCCTTCTCCCCCTTGTTCTTCCTGCACACTGCTGCCTGACTGTTCTTCCTGACGCCCGCCATCCGGCTGTAGTTTCTTTCTGCCGCAGGCGGAGACTCCCGCAAGTACCGTAATCGCCAGCCATGCGCATATTAGTTTCTTTTTCATAAAATACGGTTCCTTATATTGGTTTGATTTTTTTCTATAAATGCTTTCTATAATAAATAGGTATATAAAATCGTTTTGTTTGGTTATTTTCATATTACAGCGAATAGGGTTGAACTGTTTTGCTGAAATTTGAGTGTGTTTGTTTTTATAGGAAGGGACGCCGGGAGAGGGGATCGGCACGCCCTGGCGGCGTCAGTTCCAGAAGGTTAAGAAGCCCTAAGCATTCTGCTGGTACGCTGTGGCTGTGCACGGTCGCGCCACCTAGTCCGCTTCCGGCTGCCCGCCGAAAGCTATCGGTGCCGCTTGGCTGCGCCCCTAGTTATTTTGCAGAAGGCTAAGAGCTTCTAAACCTTCTTCCAAAGCCGCCGCCAGGGTGCGCCGATCCCCTCTCCCGGCTGTTCTTCATAAGTGTTACGAAAGCAAGTTCGATCTTGTTTGTATTGTTCGCTATAATACTAGAGCGTATTTGAAAAATCATTCCTGCCATCTGCATTCCCCACTTTGCGTGATATTTTCGCCAAATTCAGGTTACATAGCCCGCTATGACTCCTAAATTTTGGATAAATTCTCCGCAAAGTGGGGAGTGCAGATCACGGGAATGATTTTTCAAACAGGCTCTAGGTTATTTTAGCAAAAAATCCGCTTGAATTCAATCTAAAATATCAAGATTCCATTGAATAAGATTTCCCTCACAGGTTCTTGACAGTTGACTTTTAATTAAAGTCATCCAAACCTTATACAAACCAAACCATATCGAGCTTGTTTAGTAGCACTTACGAAGAGCAGCCAAGAGAGGGCGTGCCCATCCCCTCTCCTGGCGTCCCTTTGGTAATATCTTAACACTTTTCTTGCACAGATCTGTTTTATAAAACTACATAAAAAATACCGCTGCATGGTTTTTATCCACACAACGGCATTTCGTCCTCTACTGCAACCGATCAACTGCTGCCCGTTCAATCGGGAGCCCTGCTGTATATACTTCCAAATATTCGTCAAATCCTTTTACATCCGCAGGATCTGGCTCCATCTTTGTACCTTCCTGTCCTGCAAATACTTTGTTGTTTAAGTAATCATCCAGGCTTTCTCCGTCTGCCTTGTTTACCATATAAGAAGCCAGCAGCGCAATACCCCATGCACCGCCTTCTCCCGCTGTATCCATTACAAATACCGGAGCGTCGATTGCTGCTGCAAGAATACTCTGCCCTACGCCTTTGGTCTTGAACAGCCCTCCGTGGCCTAGCATCTTGTCAACTTTTACGCCTTCTTCCTTAAGCATCAGGTTTAACCCTGTCTTTAATACGCTTAAAGAAGCCATCAAATGTACACGCATAAAGTTTGCAAGATTAAAGCGGCTGTCTGGCTTGCGTACAAACAATGGACGCCCTGCCTCAAAATTCGTTACGTGCTCGCCGGAAAAATAGTTGTAGGCAAGCAGCCCGCCGCCGTTCTTATCTCCTTCTAATGCTTTATGATAAAGTGTTCCAAAAAGCTGGTTCATATCTACAGACATGCCGAAGCTTTCCGCAAACTCCTTAAATAAATTCACCCACGCATTCAGGTCTGACGTACAGTTGTTACAGTGCACCATACCGACCAGGTTGCCTGTCGGCGTTGTAACAAGGTCGATTTCCTCATATACTTTGGACAACTCTTTTTCCATAACGACCATACCAAATACAGAGGTGCCTGCTGATACATTGCCTGTCCGCACTGCTACGCTGTTCGTAGCAACCATGCCTGTCCCAGCGTCGCCTTCCGGCGGGCAAACCGGAACGCCTGCCTGTAATCTGCCGGATACGTCCAGGCGCTTCGCGCCTTCTTCCGTCAGCGTTCCAGCCGCTTCTCCTGCCGAAAGCACTTTTGGCAGAATGCCGCGCAGCTTCCACGGGTATCCCTTTGCAGCAACCCTTTCATCAAACTGTCCGATCATACGCTCGTTAAAATCACATGCAGCAATGTCAATCGGGAACATCCCGGAAGCTTCTCCTACACCAAGCACCTTTTCCCCAGTAAGCTGCCAGTGTATGTAGCCCGCAAGTGTTACCAGATAATTGATTTTTGCCACATGCTCTTCGCCGTTTAAAATTGCCTGATCCAGATGCGCGATGCTCCATCTCTGCGGGATATGGTACTGAAACAGCTCCGTGAGCTGCTCGCTCGCCTGCCCGGTAATTGTATTTCTCCATGTACGGAACGGCACGAGCAATTCTCCTGCCTGGTCAAATACCATATACCCATGCATCATGGCAGAAAAGCCGATCGCTGCAAGCTTTGTCACCTCCACGCCATACTGCGTCCTGACATCCTCCGTCATCTTTGTATAGCTGTCCGCAAGCCCTGTCCAGATATCATCCAGCGTATAAGTCCAGATCCCGTCCTCCAAACGGTTCTCCCAGTCATGCGCCCCGGATGCGATCGGCGTATTGTCCTCTCCAACCAGTACTGCCTTAATCCTCGTAGAACCAAATTCAATGCCAAGGACAGCTTTTCCATTCACTATTGTTTCTTTATGATTGCTCATTAGGCACCTCCCAATATTTATTGATACCCTTATGTTACTATTTTTTTGGTCATTTGTCATCAAAAAGAATGAAATTTTTTAAAAAAATGTATAATATTTTACAGAAAAGTAAAAAACACCAAGTTCCCCTTCTTAAACAAGTTCATTCGTAACCGAACGATTGCCGCATATAATAGGAAATTATCGTTACTATTTACAGCCAGAAATGCGCATAAACTGCGCATTTCGTAAGAACATGATTCAGGAATGAGGGGTGATTTTGCAAAGCAGACTCTAAATATCGTCTCGAATTGTTGCTATGAGCAGCCTTTAGGCTGTGAATAGTAACAAATTATCCAGTTGCGGTTGCACATATAGAGTTGACAAACATGTCGGCACCATATAAAATTATTAACAGACTGGACATTTTATCCAAAAAATATTTCAGACGGAGTACGAGAATTATGAAAAGCATTCGCACCAAAATCACAGTATGTCTTATGCTGACCATTGTAATCTCACTGATGGCAGCCGGACTATCAGGCATTATTCCAAGTTACCGAAGCACCTTGTCCACCGTAGAAAACATGATGCGTACAACCGCTGTCTTAGCGGCAGAACGCGTGGAGCAGGAACTGACGGCATATAAAAATGCTGCTATGGATGCAGGCTGTATCCCGCAGCTTTCAGACCCGAATGTGCCGCTGGAGGAAAAACAAAAGCTGATTGAGGAACGCTGCAATATGCACCAATTCCAGCGCGGGAATATTATTGGCCTGAACGGACACAGCATTTTTGACGGAAAAGACTATTCCGACCGCGAATATGTCAGACAGGCGCTACAGGGCAATCTGTATGTATCCGAACCACTGATCAGTAAAATCACCGGAGAACTGTCCCTTATGGCTGCCGCGCCGCTTTATTCTGATGGGATTTACGGTTCATCCATCGTTGGGGCTGTATATTTTGTCCCGGAAGAAACCTTTTTAAATGATATTGTATCTTCTATTTCTATCGGAGATCACAGCCGAGCCTATATGATTAATAAATCCGGCAGCACCATCGCCGATGTTACACTTGATACGATCACGGTTCAAAACATCGAAGCAGAAGCCACAGATAACGCTTCGCTAAAAGAGCTTGCCGAAATCCATGCACAGATGCGCAAAGGCGAAAACGGCTTTGGCAGCTATGTTACACTCACACAGGACGACAAAAATACCAGAGAGCAAAAGATGTTTATCGCTTATGCCCCTGTACCAGGTACAGACGGCTGGAGTATTGCAGTCACAGCTCCTCAGAGTAATTATCTGGACGCGGCATACAAAGCTATGACCATTAATATTGCCGTTATCGCCGTCTCTGTCCTGATTTCCATGATCACCGCACTGCTGCTGGCAAACAACATCGGAAAGCCAATGAAGGCATGTGCCAAACGTATGCAGATGCTTGTAGAAGGCGATTTGGAAACACCGATTCCAAAAATCAAAAACAAGGACGAAACCGGGATGCTGACCTCATCCGCCGCTTCCCTCGTAGAAGGGCTTGGGCTTGTCATCCACGATATCAGCTACCTGCTGAACGAGCTTGCAAACCGGAACCTGGATATACATACAGAGCATGAAGATATTTATGCAGGCAGTTTTCAGGATATTTTACATGCTATGCGCCATATGAAATTACAGTTAAACGCAATTATGCACCAGGTCAGCCACTCCGCAAACCAGGTATCGTCGGCAAGCAGTCAGCTCTCCGTAAGTGCGCAGACACTGAGCGAAGGCACTGCCGAACAGTCTGGATCTGTCCAGCAGCTTGCCGAACGGATGAATATTATATCCAATGACGTAAAAGATACGTCCAAAGAAGCATTTGAAGTGCGCAACCAGACCCATCATGCAGGAGAAGCTGTTTCTCTGTGCAGCAATCAGATGCAGAACCTGATGGAAGCTATGGACAAAATCAAAACCTGTTCCGATGAAATTGAAATCATACTTAAGACGATTGACGATATCGCATTCCAGACCAACATACTGGCTCTGAATGCAGCCGTAGAAGCGGCACGCGCTGGAGAAGCCGGAAAAGGATTTGCCGTCGTTGCAGAAGAGGTCAGCAGCCTTGCAAGCAAATCCGCAGAAGCTGCTAAAAATACATCCACACTGATTGAACATTCCGCAGCCGCTGTCGAAACCGGTACTAAGATTGCCCAGCAGACCGCAGATGTGTTGCAGGAAGTTGTAAAAAGCATCCATTCTGTAACCGCTTCGATAGATAATATTTCGACCGTTTCCAGCGAACAGTCTGAGGCTGTCTCTCAGATTTCCGAAGGAATCAACCAAATCTCAGCCGTCGTGCAAAGCAACAGCGCTACTGCGCAGCAGGGTGCCGCGGCAAGCGAGCAGTTATCTGCTGAGGCATCTGCATTGAAGCAGCTTGTAGAGCAGTTTACACTTGCGGCAGAGGGAAGATAGCTGGGGATATATGTGTTGGTTTTTTTCATAAAGGGACGCTGGGAGAGGGGATTGACACGGTCTGGCTGCGTCAGTTCCCTCTCCCGGCTGTTCTTTGTAAGTGCTACAAAAGCAAACTTGATATGGTTTGTTTATTTGCTGCGGTACTAGTACAGCATTGCAGAAATAACAGTGAATACAGCACCCGCTATTTCTGCCATCACCGCGTTGTCGTCAGTCCACGATGCACCCGGCATCGCCTCCTTCCTCCGCCTTGTACTGACAAAAATAACGTGCACTGTATTCACTGTTATTTCTGCAACGCTGTACTAGCTTTTTATTTTTGGAAGGTTCCAGCGATAATGGGTGGCAAAAACCCTTACAAGCACAACAACAAATAGTCCAGCCGCCATAGACGCCAGATCATCCAGGATAACGTTTAAACATACGCATACCACCGCACCCAGCACGGATGCACACGCATAAATATGTTTGGTTAAGATATAAGGCTTTTCCTGTGCCATAATATCCCGCAAAAGCCCGCCTCCTACGCCGGTAATCACGCCTACAAAGATCAGTAAAAACGTCTGGTCATAACCGGCATTTTTTGCGGTGTTCATCCCGGTTACCGTAAAGATGCCAAGCCCGATCGTATCAAAAATCAGCATAATTTTATTATATGCCGCCGTAATTTTATCGTTTTTCAAATTTCGCTTTACCGAAATAATCACAAACAGCAGCATGGAGGTCACAATCGCCGTTACGGTATATACCGGCTTTTGAAACATCAGCGGCGGGATGATACCAAGTATTAAATCACGGATCATACCTCCGCCGACAGATGTGGTAACCCCCAGTACACCTACTCCAAACAGATCCATTTCTTTTTGAATCGCAAGCATGGCTCCAGAAGAAGCAAATGCCACTGTCCCGATTATTTCCATACCAAAAATAAACATATCCAAATAATTCATAACGTCCTGCTTTCTAAATTTTTTCTTTCTAAACAGTAACTACCATATACCGCCTCCCCTAATTTGTCAAGCAGGCCACCACAATACCTATATCAAAATAAATGATTGAACATCCCCCTTTTTCATGCTAAAATAAAACGCAGTGGCAGCAATTTGCCAGCAGAGAATAAAAAAGAAAACAATTTTAGGAGGTTTACATATGGCATGGTATGATGAAGCTGTGTTTTATCACATTTATCCGTTAGGGCTTACCGGGGCGCCGAAAGAAAATCACTACGAGGCACCACAACACCGTCTGCAAACATTGATTCCCTGGATCACCCACATCAGAGAGATTGGCTGCAATGCAATCTATATCGGCCCTCTTTTTGAATCCGTAGGGCATGGCTACGAGACGACGGACTATAAAAAGCTGGACAGCCGGCTTGGCACCAATGACGACCTTGCTGATTTTGTGGCAAAATGCCATGAGCAGGGAATCCGCGTGATTTTAGACGGCGTATTTAACCATACGGGACGTGATTTTTTCGCATTCCAGGATATTAAGAAAAACAGGGAAAATTCCCAGTACAAAGACTGGTACTGCAACGTTAATTTCTGGGGAAACAACGAATACAACGACGGTTTTTCTTATGAAAACTGGGGCGGATATAACCTGCTCGTTAAATTAAATCAGCATAATCCGGCTGTCAGAGACTATATCTGCGACGTGATCCGTTTCTGGGTCAGCGAATTTGATATCGACGGCATCCGCCTGGACGCTGCGGATGTATTGGATTTTGAATATATGAAAGCACTGCGCCATGTCGCAAACGAAGTAAAACCGGATTTCTGGCTGATGGGCGAAGTGATCCACGGCGATTATACCCGCTGGGTAAATGAAGGCACCCTCCACTCGGTAACGAATTATAACCTGCACAAAGCGCTTTATTCCGGTCACAATGACCACAACTATTTTGAGATCGCACATACGGTAAAGCGCCTGTACGAAATGGGCGGCAGCCGTCCAGACGGGTTAAAACTTTACAACTTTGTGGACAACCATGATGTGGAACGCATTTACACAAAACTGAATAACAAAGCACACTTTACTCCGGTACACATCCTGATGTATACACTGCCTGGCGTACCGTCTGTTTACTATGGTTCCGAATTTGGCATCGAAGGCAGAAAAGAGCGTTTTTCAGATGATTCCCTGCGCCCTGCACTGTCCCTTTCCGATTATGCAGACGCTGTTTCGTCAAATTCCTGCACAAAGCTGATTGCCGCGTTAGGAACCATCCGACAGAATACGCCGGCGCTCTCCTACGGCGATTACAAGGAACTGCTGCTGACCAACCGCCAGTATGCATACTCCAGAAACTATAACGGACAGTCTGTAATTGCCACGGTAAACAATGATGACAGCGATTTTGTAATGACGCTGCGTGCCGGAGACGCCGCAGAATATATCGGCGCACTGTCCGGTGAAAAAGTATCTGTGAACGGCGGAAATATTGTAGTAAACATTAAAGCAAACAGCGGCGACATCTGGCTTCCGGTACTGCCGGGCAGTGACAATGCTGTGATGCCGGACGCCTTACATGTACCGCCTGTAAAAGCAGTTGCCCACGCAGACAGCACCGAATCCGGCAATGCCGCACAGACAGTTAACGATACTAACGCTGTTTCTGACAGTACAAAAAATCATGCAGTGAATACTTCCGCAAACGATCCGACATGTGCTGCAACAGATCATACTGCAAGCCACACTGACAATGGTGCCGACAATGCTGCTTCCAACGCAGACACCAAAAATGCCGCTCCTATGACGCCTCAGCATACAGCGCCAGCACATTCTCAGGATTTTGAAAACGGAAAGATTGCAGGGCTTCAGGAAGCGATTCTTGCTATTATGGAGAAAAACGGGCCTGTTACAGACCAGATGCGCAGGGACGTCGAGGCAAATGTGTATCATGATTCTTTAATTGCATGGATTAAAAGCTTTCGATAATTGTGTAAGTTCTATAACTATTTTAAAAAAAAGAAAGAGGTGAAGTTTCAATGGTATACAAGGATTTTCAAGACCTGCGCTTATCCGCTCTCGGACTGGGTGCCATGCGCCTACCGGCAACAGGAGACAACCTTTCTGAGATCGACGAGGCAGAAACCGCAAAAATGGTTGCATTCGCTATGGAACACGGCGTCAACTATTACGATACCGCATGGGGCTACCATAACGGCAACTCCGAGACTGTAATCGGGCGTGTGCTCAGCAAATATCCAAGAGAGAGCTACTATCTTGCCACCAAATTTCCGGGCTATGACCTGTCTAATATGGATAAGGTAGAGACGATTTTTGAGCAGCAGCTTCAAAAATGCGGCGTGGAATATTTCGATTTTTATTTGTTCCACAATGTATGTGAAATGAATATTGACGCCTATCTCGACCCAAAATACGGTATTTTCGATTATCTGATGAAGCAGAAGGAAAACGGCAGAATCCGCCATCTTGGCTTTTCTGCGCACGGAGACTGCGACATTATGAAACGGTTTTTGGATGCTTACGGCGCACATATGGAATTTGCCCAGATTCAGTTAAACTGGATCGACTGGTCTTTCCAAAATGCAAAAGAAAAGACAGCGTTATTAAACAAACACCAGATTCCGGTATGGGTTATGGAGCCTTTGCGCGGCGGAAAGCTCGCCTCTGTCTCCGCGGATGCTGCGCAAAAGCTGCAAGCAATGCGCCCTGACGAGAAGATTCCGGCATGGTCATTCCGCTTCCTGCAAGGAATCGAAGGGGTGACAATGATCCTTTCGGGCATGTCCAGCATGGAGCAGCTTGCAGATAATATACAGACGTTTGAAGCAGACAAGAGACTGAACGAACAGGAACTTACCGCACTGCTTGGCATCGCAGACGACATGATAAAGAACATCCTTCCATGTACCGCCTGCCGCTACTGCACCGCACACTGTCCAAAAGGACTCGATATCCCAATGCTGCTTAAGCTGTACAACGAGCACTGCTTTACCGGCGGCGGATTTATCGCGCCGATGGCGCTTATGGCAGAACCAGAAGAAAAACACCCGTCTGCCTGTATCGGCTGCAAGAGCTGCGAAGCTGTCTGCCCGCAGCAAATCAAGATCTCTGAGGCGATGGCAGATTTTCATAAAAAATTACAGGCAGCTTCTTTATAAAAACTGACGAGCTTATAAAACAAGGGAGTATTCCGGTGTACTGGAATACTCCCTTGTTCTCTGTTCGCTATGAAACATCTATCCCTGCATGTTTTAATATAAGATTACATATTTTCGTATCTAACCTAATCTGACTCTCAAGCATTGCATTCATACAATTTTTTATCTCCGCTTGTTCCATCAGACCTAAATCATATGCTAACATTAAAATACCAGCCGTACCTATATATTTGACTTTTCGCTGTTTCGCAACATTTCTACCCTTTCGCTCATCTATCAGCAACAGATCTGCCTTCTGCTCGTCATACAAAATAAGCGCTTCACTCTCTCCGATATCAAGCCCTGTAACATTTCTTAAAGCCCTAACAGTTTTTTTATTTTCTACTGTTACAGAAGAAAGAAATTTAGCCATTTTAACGATTTCCGCTTCCTTTTCATAAGCCGGATTACTTGTCAGCTCCTGATACACTGCTTCTGGTATAAGCACATTTCCGTACAGTTTTTCAAGCAGTTCCAAATGATTTGCTTTCAGTAAAGAAATAATTGGAGTTGTATCTGAAATCACAATCATGCCATCGCTTCCTTTAGTGCATGAACAACCGATAATTCTTCTTCTATTTCTTCGTCTGTCATTTCTATATATGGGATTCCCAGACTTCCATATAGTACAATCAGATCCATTTTATAAATCCCCAATATTTCTGCGGCACGCCCATGTGAAATAATCCCATCATGCACATATGGATAAAGCATCATTGCATTTCTTTTAAGCTGTTCCTCTTTATCAGAAGACAGAACAAAAGATGCCATTTCCTCTGGCATTTCCATCTGAATTACTGCCATACCGATCAGCCCTCAATTTCCCGAATCAAGTTCACCATCTCAATCGCCCCGAGTGCACAGTCATACCCTTTATTTCCCGCTTTTGTTCCCGCTCTTTCGATCGCCTGCTCGATATTTTCGGTCGTTAATATGCCAAACATCACAGGTATCCCGCTTTCCAGTGAAACTGCCGCAATGCCCTTTGACATTTCGTTGCACACATAATCATAATGGCTTGTTGACCCGCGGATTACCGCACCCAGGCAGATCAGAGCATCATACTTTCCGCTTTTTGCCATTTTGGACGCAATCAGAGGGATTTCAAACGCTCCCGGCACCCATGCCACTTCCACGTCCTCGTCACGTACATCGTGGCGAATCAGCCCGTCCATAGCGCCGCCGATCAGCTTCGATGTGATAAACTCATTAAAACGTGCCGCTACGATGCCGACTTTGATCCCTTTTGATACAAGTTTTCCTTCTAATGTTTTCATAATTTCTTTTCCTTTCTGTGTTCCTTTTTATTTAAAGCTTTTAAGCACTGTTAATATCTTAAAATATGCCCCATCCGTTCCTGTTTCGTCTTTAAATAAAACAGGTCATGTGCCGTTGCATCCATCTGAATCGGCACGCGTGCGGTGATCTCCATACCAAACTCCGAGAGCTGGTATACCTTATCCGGGTTATTCGTCAAAAGCCGCATACTTTTTACTCCCAGATCGCGCAGGATCTGTGCGCCGATATAGTATTCCCTCTCATCTCCTTCAAAGCCTAGGGCAAGATTGGCTTCCAGCGTGTCCATTCCCTGTTCCTGCAATTCGTACGCTCGCAGCTTGTTAATCAAGCCTATGCCGCGCCCTTCCTGGCGCATATATAACAGGATGCCGCGCCCTTCTTTTTCGATCTGGGTCATGGCGGCTGCAAACTGCTGCCCGCAGTCACAGCGCAGGGAGCCAAATGTATCTCCAGTCAGGCATTCTGAGTGCACCCGGCATAGCACATCCGTTCCGTCTGCAATTTCTCCTTTGACAAGCGCTACATGATGTTCTCCGTTTAGCTGGTTTATAAAGCCGTATGCCAGAAATTCCCCGTATTTTGTCGGCATCTTTGTCACAGTCACCCGCTCTACCAGCTTTTCATGGCACTTACGGTAATTTTGCAGGTCTTTGATCGTAATAAACGTCAGATTCCATTTTTCTGCTAACGCAATCAGCTCCTGCTTGCGCATCATCGTGCCGTCGTCCCGCATAATCTCGCAGCACAGCCCGCATTCCTTTAACCCGGCAAGACGGCACAGGTCTACCGTCGCTTCCGTATGTCCCGGCCGCTCCAAGACGCCGTTTTCTTTTGCCAAAAGCGGAAACATATGCCCCGGCCTTCGAAAATCCTCCGGCTTTGCATCGTCTGCCACACAGCTCATCGCCGTAACCGACCGCTCTGCGGCGGAAATACCCGTCGTCGTCTTTACATGGTCGATGGAGACCGTAAACGCGGTTTCGTGGTTGTCCGTATTCTGCTGCACCATCTGCGGGATTTGCAGCCGCTGCACAAATTCTTTCGCCATCGGCATACAGATCAGCCCTTTGCCGTGGGTCGCCATAAAATTCACGTTTTCCGTTGTGGCAAACTCTGCTGCACAGATAAAATCGCCTTCATTTTCACGGTCTGGATCGTCTGTCACCAAAATAATCTTTCCGTTTTTCAAATCGGCAAGTGCTTCTTCTACCGTATGAAACTGAAACATAATCGCATCCTCCTGTTAAAATCCATATTGTTCCAAAAAATCCTTTGTAATCCTACTCTTTTGTTCTTTCCCTTCTGTCTGCGGCGCAGGCTGCATCAGCTTTTCCACATATTTACCTATGATATCTGTCTCCAGATTCACCAGATCCCCTTCTCTGCGTTCTTTCAGCACCGTATGCTCCTGTGTGTGCGGAATAATCGATACCGCAAAGCTTGTTTCCTGCACGGTGGCTACTGTCAGGCTAATGCCGTCTATGGTTATCGAACCTTTTTCCACAATATAACGCAGCACATGCGGCTCGGCTTCGATCGTATACCAGACCGCTGTATCATCCCGGCGGGTACCAAGAATCCTTCCTACCCCGTCTACATGGCCTGCCACAATATGCCCGCCAAACCGTCCGTCCGCCGCCATCGCACGTTCCAGATTGACATGCGTCCCGCGCTTAATCCCGCTCAGCGCGGAGCGGTTTAACGTCTCATGTATCACATCCGCGCAAAAGTGTCCGTCCGACAGCGCCGTTACTGTCAGGCAGATCCCGTTGACCGCAATACTGTCGCCGATTTTTGTATGTTCCAGCACTTTATCCGCCCGAATCGTCAGCACCGCAGAGTGCTGCCCGCGCTGCACCTGCTCCAGCGTCCCCATTTCTTCTACAATCCCTGTAAACATGTTACGAAACTACCCCCTGTGAATGGTCTAGTGAACCCAGCTCGCTTTCTATCAGAAAATCTTCACCAAGCCTGGTAATTTTGCTGTCTTTCAAAAGGTATGCTTCTGACGGCTGGGCAATGCCCTGTCCCTCTACAGGCGTCTTTGCGTCGCGCCCGCCAAACAGCTTTGGTGCAAGATACGCCTGCACCCTGTGTACAATGCCGCTTTCGAGTGCCGCCCAATGCAGCGTTCCGCCGCCTTCCAGCAAAATACTGTCAATCTGCTTTTCACCAAGCTTTGTCATAAGCTGCCGCAAATCCACATGCCCGTTTTTTTCTCCCACTTCCAAAACCAGGCAGCCTGCTTCCTGCAATGCAAGCTTTTTCTGCTTATATGCTTCCTGATCCCTGCCGCCTGCACATGCCGCAAAAATCGTCGGCACCTGCCCTGCCGTCGTCACAATCTGCGATGTAAGCGGCGTTTGCAGCCGTGTATCGCAAATAATCCGAACCGGATTTTTCCCGTTTGGAAGCCTGCATGTCAGCAGCGGATCATCGGCAAGCACTGTGCCCACTCCTGCCATAATCGCCGTATAACGGTGCCGCTGCTGCTGGACGTGGCTTCTCGCGGCTTCCGAGGTAATCCACTTTGACGCCCCGGTATAAGCCGCGATCTTTCCATCCATCGTCATCGCATATTTCATCACAACAAACGGCTTCCTGGTCTTTATAAAATGCAAAAACACTTCATTCAGCTTATCGCACTGCTCACGCAGCACATTTTCTGTCACCTGCACACAGTGTTCGCGCAGAATCTGAATCCCCCTGCCACCAACCAGCGGATTCGGGTCGGCAGAGCCCACGACTACCCGCCTGATCCCTGCCTCCAGCACAGCATCCACGCAGGGCGGCTGCTTTCCATGATGGCAGCACGGCTCCAGCGTGACATACATCGTCGCCCCCTCCGGCGACTGCTTACATGCAGCCAGGGCATTGCGCTCCGCATGAGGTTCGCCGTATTTTTCATGCCATCCCTGCCCGATGATCTGCCCGTCTTTTACAATCACGGCTCCCACCATAGGATTCGGCGACGTCCATCCACACCCTTTTTCCGCAAGACGCAGGGCAAGGCTCATATATTCCATATCATTCATGCAGGCACCTCCAAATATAAAATTACCCTGAACAACCATGTCCAGGGCAGATAAAGTCAAACGGTTTGAAAGACTGCCGCAAATATTGCCAAAACCACAGTCTTATACCATCTTCTTCCATCCAGACTTTACTGTCGGCTTCGGAATCTCACCGAATCATGCCTTGCGGCTCGTGGGCTTTACCACCGGTAGGGAATTGCACCCTGCCCTGAAGATTTTATTTTATTCTGTGAATGATTATACCCCATCGGACTTGTTTCTGCAAGTGGATTTTTGCTGGACATGAAAATTTTTTGCCGTCTTTCTCAGTTTCAAAACAACACAGCCGCGCATTTGCTTTGACAAACCCATAGACTTTATCCTTCCAATATGGTATACTACGAGCAAAACCACACCAAATGAATCGCAATTTACCAACTGTATCATAATAAAGGCGGTGAAAATATGGAGGTCATGGATATGTCAAAAGAAGAATTAATGAAAATATCAGTAGAGGAATTTTCAAGGCTACAGGATTGGATGATCCTGACACCAAAAGATTCTGAGGTTTATATCAGCATGAAAAAAAGATATGACGAGCTAAAAGTCATCCTTGCAAGCCTGAATGTCAACATCACAGGCATCGACAAAATCAACGCATAAATTACCTAGATACCAAAGTGTAAAGCCTATGATATGCTTCGTAAGCTTTACACTTTTTATTTCACCGCCCTGCATAGATACGATCGATTCGGATAAACTATTATTTACAGGAGGCAGAAGGCAATGCGCAGACCCTTAATCTTTCATATTGACGTAAACAGTGCATTTTTATCCTGGGAGGCGGCTTACCGGATCAGGCATCTGGGCGGGACGCTTGACCTGCGCACGATTCCCTCTGCTGTCGGCGGAGATATGTCCAAACGCCGCGGCATTATTCTGGCAAAATCCGTTCCGGCAAAAAAATATAAGATCCAGACCGGGGAGCCGATTGTCGACGCGCTGCGCAAATGCCCGGATCTGACGCTTGTACCGCCAAATTATGAATTATATGAGAAAAATTCCAAAGCTTTTATGGAAATACTGAAAAAATATTCCGACAAAGTGGAACCGTACAGCATTGACGAAGCTTTTATGGATATGACTGGGACAGAGCTTTTGTTCGGCGCTCCTGTTGTGGCTGCCACAGCAATCAAAGACGAGATCTTTCATACGCTTGGCTTTACCGTAAACGTCGGCATCTCTGATAAAAAACTGCTTGCAAAAATGGCAAGCGACTTTGAGAAGCCCAACCTGGTGCATACGTTATTTTCTGAGGATATTCAGGAAAAAATGTGGCACCTGCCTGTGCGGGATCTGTTTTTTGTCGGCGGCGCTTCAGAAAAAAAGCTGCATTCGATCGGCGTGCGCACCATTGGCGACCTGGCAAACACCGATGTCGCGGTATTAAAATCACTGCTGAAAAAGCACGGGGAAGTGATCTGGAATTTTGCCAACGGCAGGGACGTATCCTTTGTAGAGCCTGCGCCTGCGGAAAACAAAGGCTACGGCAATTCCACAACGATCGCCTTTGACGTCACGGATGCCCCGACAGCCCGGATGGTGCTGCTTTCCCTGTGTGAAACGATCGGCAGGCGCCTGCGCCGCGACCAGGTACGTATCGAGACGGTGTCTGTCAGCATTCGTTTCCATGACTTAAATTCTGTCTCGCACCAAAGCGTACTGGAAACCGCGACGAATATTACAAGGGAGATCCATGCCGCTGCCTGCCGTCTGTTTGACGAGCTTTGGGACGGCACGCCGATCAGGCATCTTGGCGTACACACCGGGCGCGTCTCAAAAGAAGGCGCAAGCCGCCAGCTTTCGCTGTTTGACCATACCGATTATGACCGCCTGGAAAAGCTAGACAGCGCCGTAGACCGCATACGCGAAAAATTTGGCGCGGACGCCATACTGCGCGCTTCCTTTTTAAAGCAGGATCAAATCGACCATATGAACGGCGGTATTTCAAGAGAAAAACGAAATGTAGATTACAGCCAGCTAAATATTAATGAAACCGGAAATTCCTATAAAAAGAAATGATAAGCGTATCGGAAAGGCGGGCAAATGGCATTTCAGTTGGGCAACATTGCCGAAATAAGAGAACACGGCGTCCTGCACGGCATCCAGCGGGAGATTGCGTGTGAATGCTGGTTTACAAGCAGCGGAAAAAGCATTCCAAAGCTGATTAAAGTAATGGATGAAGATGGTATGCTGCATACGATCCGCAATATCCAGCTCCTGACTACCGAAGAAAAGACCTATTGCGGTATCCAGACCGTAGAGCATCTGTGCAAGATCCTGCTGCGTGGAAGAGTCGGTTTTGTAAAGCTAATCTATACGAAAGAAAGTTGCAGATGGACGATTATGGAAGTATAATCGTCCATTTTTTTATTTTTTCTTGACATATATAGACTATCGATATATAATAGCAATGTAATATATATCGATAGTCTATATAATAACCCGCAAAACTGAAAGGAGGTACCTAATGGCACTAAATAAAAATCTGATCTCCGGCAGCACGACGCTTTTGATTCTGCGGCTGCTGGAAGAAAAAGACCTGTATGGCTATGAAATGATCGAACTGCTGCGGCAGCGTTCGAAAAATGTGTTTGAGCTAAAAGCTGGCACACTCTATCCGCTGCTGCATTCTTTGGAAGTAAAAGGTTTTTTAACCTCTTATGAGTCCGAAGCAAACGGAAAAATGCGCAAATATTACCAGATTACAAAATCTGGACGCCGTTTTCTTAGAGAACAAAAAGAAGAATGGCAGACATACGCACAGGCGGTTGCGAATGTGCTAAATACCGGAATGCAGGCTGCTGCAAGCCGCTTTATCGCTACAAAAGTCAGGAGATGATCGTTATGGAAAAACAATATATAGAAACACTGCTTGCCCAGATCCGTGAAAAACGCGCCAGAGAATGCATCCGCACGGAAGTCGCAGGGCACATTTTGGACCAGAAAGCCTGTTATATCGCCTGCGGCATGTCAGACGAACAGGCTGAGGCACAGGCGGTTGCCGATATGGGCGACCCTGTGGAAACGGGCATTGCACTCGATGAGATACACAGGCCAAAGCCTGCATGGGGCATGTTGGCAGCTATCGCCGTATTATGCGCAGCAGGCGTGCTGTTGCAGTTTGCGGCTTATGTGCATGATCCTGACGCACAGATGGGGCGATACTTTTATCAGAGCCAGCTTCTGTACGCCGTGTGCGGATTTTTCCTTTTGTGCAGCATTTACCTTGTGGATTATACAAAAATCGCAAAATACAGCAGGTATTTGTGTACTGGTATCCTCGTGCTGCTAAGCCTCGCAGCCGTCAGCGATACCACGTTATTCCCAAGGCCCTATCCGCAGGCTTCCTTAAATATCGGTTTTTTCAAGGACTTGCTATTCCCGGATATTCTAAATACGTTATTGGAATTTATACACCTGGACGCAGGACGCCTGATTGCCCTGAATGTCTTTTTTTACCTGTACCTGCCGCTGTATGGCGCTGTGCTGTATTCTTACCGTAAGTGCAGCACAAAAAAGCTTTTACCTATTTTTCTCTACACGGCACTGCCTATTTTTCTGTCATCGCGGCTTACCCATGCTTCTGTACGGATGAATCTTGCTGTAATTTTGTTTTTAATGCTTGGGACAGCCGTGCGAAAAGGCTGGTTTCCTCTTCCTGCCGTAAAAGCCAAATACCTGCTTTTCACAGGGATCGCCGGTATTTTTACCCTGCTTACCGTCTGCTCCAGCGGTTACCAGCGCATACGGATACAGGCATGGCTGCGTCCCGCTTCGTTTGAAGGCAGCGAAGGATATCTGCATGGCATGATCCGCCATCTGCTCAGGCACAGCCAGCTAATTGGGAAAAATACGTCTGGGCTTCCTGCCTATGATCTGCCGGGTTATACGACAGATTATATTGTATCGTATACGATCAGCACGTTTGGCTTCCTTGCCGCTGCCCTGCTTATTTTTATCGTCGTGCTGCTCGGTGTAAAGCTGCTGCGGCTGTCTGTCCTTCAGAAAAACCAGCTTGGCATGATGATGGGGCTTGGATGTAGTCTCGCATTTGTGATCCAGTCGGCAGAATATATCCTGGTCAATCTGGCGCTGCTGCCTGCAAGCAGCCTGTACCTGCCGCTGATCTCGTTTGGCGGCAGCAATATGCTGCAAACCTGTGTCCTGCTTGGGATTCTTTTAAGTATTTACCGCTATGAAAATGTCGTAGCTGAACCGCTGCCTGCCGCAGGCAGCAGTGCGGTATTGTAGAAAATCCGAAACGAAAAATATATATTTTTGTAACAATATTCACAAAAATGCAAGAAATTAGCAACTGAGACTAACGATTCTTTTTCATTTTGCCGAAAAATACCTTATAATGGCAATCATTACCGTGGAATTGATTATGGGAAATTTGTCAACAAGCCTGTCAATTTTTTCATAATTTTCCCCAGGTCTTTTACTGCCAGCCCTTTTATGTTAATATATCCATAATTCATCAATATTAAGAAAGGGTGGAATAAGAAGAATGAAACAGATGAAGATCATAAAAAGACTTGCAGCCGGTATCGTAGGCTCCATTGCATTGACATCTTTCATTTTGTCTGCCCTGGATGCTTACCTTGCACGCCAGGCAGCTTCCAACCAGGCAACGCAGCAATATACAGACGCTGCTGGCCAAGATGATCCAGAGGAACACCTTTCGATCGGTTCCAGTGAGCGCCATATGCTCTATCAGCCGTCATCCTCTCAGTCAGATCAAACAGGCAATTCCCTTTCCCAGGGAGATGCGAATGCATCTGGCAGCAGCCATGCATCAGGTGTCACAAATGCATCTGACAATCAGTTGCAGGCGAATAGCCTAAAACCATCTGACAGCAATCCGCAGTCCAAGGCAGAAACACAAGCGGACAAACAAAACAGCTCTGATTCAACGAAACAGGCAGACAAACAAAAAAATACAAAAAAGCAGACTGACAAACCGTCTTCGAAAAACGGACATGCTTCCGACAAAAAAACCCTGTCGTTCCAGACGGTGACCGAAGACTATTTTTCAGACGCGCTGTTTATCGGGGATTCCAGGACGATTGGAATGCAGCAAAGCCAACTGCTGCCTGCGTCTTGTTACTATGCCAAAACCGGCATCGGCATCGGGGATATCTTATCCGAGCGGATCGTAAACGAAGGCGGCTATATGACGTCTGTTGCAGACGCTCTGAGCAGGCATTCTTTTGGCAAAGTGTATATTATGATCGGTATTAACGATATTTCCCGCGGAGACGTAGACTGGTTTTTGGAACAATACCAAAAGATTCTGGATACCGTCGCACGCACGCAGCCGAACGCCATTGTGTACATTCAGGCAAATATCCCGATGAGCTACGGCAAGCAGGATTTAAACGGCACGCTGAACAACCGGAACCTGGCGCTGCGCAATGAAGCTTCCAGCACGCTGGCGGATTCCAAAACCGTTTTTTATCTGGATATCAGCCAGGTCTACGCCGACGCATACGGCAACCTTGCCTCCCTCTACACAAGAGACGGGCTGCATGTAAAGCCTGACCATTATGCACTCTGGGTAGACTATCTGCTGCACCATGCCATCGTCTGTGACTGAAATAAAAAGAAAGCAGGAACTACATATGAAATATAAAGCCGTAATCTTTGACCTTGACGGAACGTTACTGAACACATTAGAAGACCTGATGGATGCCGTAAATTATGCACTGACAAAATACGGCTATCCTGCACGTACGCTGTCCGAGATCCGTGCGTTTGTTGGCAACGGCGTACGCAAACTGATGGAGCGCGCCCTGCCGGACGGCGCTGACAATCCACAGTTTGAATTGCTCCTAGGGACATTCCGCACCTATTATACTGCGCATTGTGAAGAGAAAACCCATGCATACGACGGCGTAATAGACCTGATGGAACAGCTAAAAGCCGCCGGATTAAAAATGGCAATCGTATCTAATAAACTCGACAGTGCTGTAAAAGATCTGAACCAGTCATATTTTAAAGACTATGTACAAACTGCCATCGGCGATAAAGAAGGCGTACGCAAAAAACCAGCGCCAGACATGGTGGAACAGGCACTTTTGGAATTACAGTGTGAAAAAAAAGACACCGTCTATATCGGTGATTCCGATGTGGATATTCAGACTGCTGCCAACGCAGGGCTTGCCTGCATCTGTGTATCCTGGGGATTTCGTGATGCATCGTTTTTACGGGAATGCGGTGCTGCTGTCATCGCAGATACGCCGCAGGAAGTTTTTTATCTTATAAGATAAAAACGGATGTGTAACTTTTTCTTTATAGGAAGGGACGCCAGGAGAGGGGACCAGCGCACTTTGGCGGCGTCCCTTCCTGTAATAAAAAGCAAAGCGCACAGCCTTACAATATCTCCATATTTATGCTGTGCGCTTCTTCTTATTTATTAAATTTTCCCCTATATCTCTATCGATTCTCCTTCTTTAAGACCGGCCGACAGCACTCCTCATAATTTGTAATCCCATAACCACTGTGCAAAAAAACCTCCCTCTGCGGCGGCGTCATTGTCCGAAACAGGCTGAGCAGGTTTTTTTCCTGTTCGATCGTAGGCAATGCAGCATTTTTTTCCGCATTTGCCGCCGCACAGATAATATAATCCGCAGACACCTGAAAATAGTCTGCCATATTCCGTACCATATGTACATCCGGCGAGCGCCTGCCGTTAATATAGTTTCCAAGGCATTCCGAAGTAATAAACAAATCATTGGCGATCTGCTGACGGCTTTTCGGATGTCTTTTTACAAGAGATCGAATTCTTTCTGCCATTGTCATTTTATCACTTTCCGTTACTGAAAACTTATAAAAAGCTATAAACTTTTATGTTCCATTCCTACTTCATCGTATATGCTTTTGATTTGTAATTCTTGTACACTCCATAGGCGTAAATTCCTGACTAACGAATCAGTACCATTGCATTCCCACATTCACACACGTAAATACGGCATGACAATTTCAAATCTTTTTTGATATTTCCACAACAACTACATAATTTAGAACTCGGAAAAAACCTGTCTGCAATTATTACTTGTATATGATTCCATTCGCATTTGTATTTCATCTGTCTTCTAGTTAGTTAGTCTATGATTTATCTTTAATAAAAGCTTTTCCTTTTGTATAATGTTGCTCGTTTTACAGTAACATTCTCCTTTCTTATTTTTCTCATATCTTCTTGATATGGAACGCTGCAACCTACGTTTCCTTTCCTCTAACTTCCTGACCTTTTGCGTTTTATTTATATTCCGATATTTAATTCCATCCGAACATACTGCAAAATCTTTCATTCCTAAGTCTATCCCAATCCCTTCCTTTGATGATAAAGCAGCAAAACCTTCCTATGCAATCCCAACCGTAAGATACCAGTCGATACCATCGTGCCTCATACGAGGATGAACATATTTACGTTTGAAAAATGCTTTTTGTGAGATGTGCTTCATAGTTTGTACCCGCAGGGCATGATATACTTATTTATAATTTTGCCTTATCTGCCCTACATACTTTCCAAAGTCAAAACATCAGATCCATCCCCCATCGAAACGTATAATCTGCCCCGTAAGGTAATCATTGCCTGATAACAGCATCCATGCAAGCTCCGCTGTCTCCTCAGGCGTACCGTATCTGCCTGCTGGTATCTCCTGTTCCAGTTGTGCTCTCTCCTGCGGACTAAAGCAGGCGTTCATCCTCGTATCGATACAGCCGCACGCAATGGCGTTGACCTGTATCCCACTTGGTGCAAGCTCTTTTGCCAGTGCTTTTGTAAGGGCATTTACCCCTCCTTTTGACGCAGAATACGCCGCTTCGCAGGATGCGCCAACCTCGCCCCAGACAGAAGAGATATTTAAGATCTTGCCCGATTTCCTTGAAACCATGCCAGGAACCGCCAGCTTGCAGCAGTAAAAGACGGAGGAAAGGTTTGTATCGATTATGGTATGCCAGTCCTGCACGGACAATTCCGTCAGTAATCCGATCTGCGAAATTCCCGCATTGTTGATTAATATATTTATGTCACCCAAACATGCCTGCACTTGTGCAAACATCCGGCTGACATCTGTATAGTCCGCGACATCGCCGACAAGCGGCAGTACCGTCACTCCATATGTTTTTTGCAGCTCTTTGCTCAGGTTTTCCAGGTCATCCTTGCTGTTTTTGCAGTTTAATGCCAGATTGTATCCCTTCGACGCAAGCTTTTTTGCGATTGCTTTTCCGATCCCATGTGAAGCGCCGGATAGAAACGCCGTTTTCATAACCTCCACGCCCCCTCTCATACTCCTAACTATAAATCACATTCTACTATACTGCATTCTGATTGTGCAATCCCCTCACTGTAACTTTTTCACAATTTTTCACATATTTCGCTAGGAAATTCATTCAATTTGTGCTACAATCATTACAAAGTTATTCGTAACTTTTAGTAAAAGAATGGAGGGGTGATTATATGCGCACAACAATCAGCGGCAAAAATCTTGACATCACAGAGGGTCTGCGCTCTGCAGTGGAGGAAAAACTATCCCGGCTGGAGAAATATTTTACACCTGACACAATCGTGAATGTGACACTCAGCGTTACCAAAAAACGCCATCAGAAAATGGAAGTAACGATACCGGTAAAAGGGCATATTATCCGCGCCGAGCAGGAAAGCGACGATATGTATGTAACCATTGACCTGGTAGAAGAAGTAATCGAAGCACAGCTTAAAAAATACCGTCAGAAGCTTGTAAGCCAGCAGCAAAGCGCAGGAAGCTTCAAGCAGGAATTTATCGATTCCGAGTCGCCAGCAGAAGAAGAGGTTAAAATTATCCGTTCCAAAAAATTTGGAATGAAACCAATGTTTCCAGAAGATGCCTGCGTACAGATGGAACTGCTTGGACATAACTTCTTTGTATTCCGCAACGCTGAGACGGATGAAGTAAATGTGGTTTACAAAAGAAAAGACGGCAATTACGGCCTGATCGAAGCAGAAAATTAAGCGGCACCTGTTGTATGAGTTCCTTTATATATCCCGCACTTGCTGTACATTCCGTCATAAAAGCTGCCAGATTGACAATTTGTCAAAACGACAAATGTACTAAAATATTGGTGATGTGCCGAGAAAGGGGAACCATGTTACAACACGATTTATTGATACCCGCAGATAACGAGCCAAATATCAGGACACTGAACGATGTAGCTGCCGAATACTTTGCATTAGGGCTGAAAGACCTGTCCTACCAAATCTGGGACAACTTATACCAAAAGCTTGAGTACCATGCGGCATCCAGCAGCCGCCTTCTGCCTGTCATAAGCTGCAATATGGGCAATATGCTCCGTCAGGCAGGTGATGACGAAGAAGCATACAACGTCTTAACGAAGGGGCTGAAAGGCTGTTTCGGTTCCGGCTGCACTTATGCAATGCCGGAGCTGATTACGCAGTTATTCATCCTTTGGATAAAATCAGGGCAGAAAGAATCTCCCTGCCTGCCCCTTAATAATCTGACAGAACAGAATTTTATATTATATTTTGAAAAGCAGGATTTATAATGGATATCAGCATATTTGAATAATCTTACATAGGATGAAATGGCACTTCGGCAAAAAGCAGCGCGGCGCATGTACGTAGCTGCTTTTTTGTATCCCAAATACCTGCTGGCTGAAATTACAAAATAATTATTTTCGATTCTTTATTGTCATGGCAGGATAAATGGTTTACTATAATACAAACAGAATCTACGATTGAAGAAAGGAATTGAATATGAAAATTGTCGTATTAGCTGGCGGTTTAAGTACAGAGCGGGACGTATCCCTTTCAACCGGCAGCATGGTAAGCAAGGCGCTGCGGCGCAAATGCCATCAGGTAATTTTGCTGGACGTATTTTTAGGCTGCGGCAAAGCCGGAGACGATGTTACAACGCTTTTTGAAACCGCGGCAGGCTCCGAGATCGAGGTAAACAGCGTCCCGGAAAAAGCAGCAGACCTTGCGCAGGTAAAAGCAATGCGGGAAGACAAATCGAATTGTTTTTTCGGGCCGAATGTCATAGAGCTTTGCCGCTTTGCGGATATTGTATTTTTGGCGCTGCATGGAGAAAACGGCGAAGACGGACGGATACAGGCAGCGTTTGACCTGTTCGGCATCCGCTATACGGGCAGCAATTATTTAAGCAGCGCGATCGCTATGGATAAAAAACTCAGCAAGCAGTTTTTTGCCGCGGCAGGTATCCCGACGCCTTACGGCATCTCCATGAAGCGCGCTGCGCGCATCGATGATTTTGTCAGGACAGGGCTGCCGCTGCCATGTATTATAAAGCCCTGCCACGGAGGTTCCAGTGTCGGCATTTCCGTCATCCATACGCCAGCAGAATACGACGCGGCATTGGACGAAGCGTTCCGGTGCGAAGACGAGGTGCTTTTAGAAGCCTACATCCAGGGACGTGAATTTTCCGTTGCAGTCATAGATTCCAAGGCACTCCCTGTCATCGAGATCGCTCCGCTGGAAGGGTTTTATGACTATAAAAACAAATACAAAGCAGGCAGTACCATAGAAACATGCCCTGCCGACCTGCCAGGCGATATCGCCGCACAGATCCAGGATTATGCGCTGTCCGCAATCCGTGCGCTTGGCATCGGCACGTACGCGCGCGTTGATTTTATGCTGGATGCTAACAGCCAGATCTACTGCCTGGAAGTCAATACACTGCCTGGCATGACGCCTACCAGCCTGCTGCCGCAGGAAGCACATGCCGTCGGCGTAGGCTTTGACGATTTGTGCGAATATCTGATACAGATTTCGTTAAACGGCGATCCGGCTGAAAATCCAGAGATAAGAGGTGGACGGAAATGAAAGATATGACGTTAGACGCTATGGCAAAAGCCTGCCGCGGACAGTTATGCGGCGCCAATACCATGCAGTTTCTAAACGCAAGGGGCATCGTAATTGACAGCCGTATGGTACAGGATGATTATGTATTTGTAGCGATCAAAGGAGAACGGACTGACGGGCATCGCTACATCGAACAGGTATTTGCGGACGGAGCGCTTGCCGTCGTTACCGAGCAGCCTTTAACGATTTCCAAGCCTTATATTCTGGTAGACTCTACGAGACAGGCGTTAAAAGACCTCGCCGCTTTTTACTTAAGCCGCCTGGACGTAAAAGTCGTAGGCATCAGCGGAAGCGTAGGCAAGACGAGTACAAAAGAGATGATTGCCTCTGTACTGTCCAGAAAATACCAGGTACATAAGACCAAAGGCAACTTCAATAATGAAATCGGGCTTCCGCTTACGATCTTTAAGCTGGAGGAAACCCATCAGGTAGCCGTACTGGAAATGGGTATCTCTGATTTTGGTGAAATGCACCGTCTCGCTGCCGTAGCGCAGCCGGATATTGCCGTACTGACCAATATCGGCATGTCCCATTTAAAAACACTTGGTTCCAGAGACGGCATTTTAAAGGCAAAGACAGAAATGTTTGACCACCTGCGAGACGACGCCTGTGTTATATTAAACGGAGACGACGACCTGCTGTGCACACTCACACAGGTAAATGGAAAACCGCCTGTATTTTACGGAATCGGCGCCTCCCGCCATAAACAAGCCTATGCCTCCGATATCGAAAATCTGGGGCTTCGGGGCATCCGCCTGACGATCCATCTTGCAGACGAGCCAATCCGTGTGCGCATTCCCATCCCAGGCGAGCACAACGTATACAACGCGCTCGCGGCAGCCGCTGTAGGCAGGCAGCTTGGGCTTACCAATGAGGAAATCAAAGACGGGATTGAAAACGCAAGAACGATCGACGGCCGCACCAACCTGATCGAAACGAGAAATATGACCGTGATTGACGACTGCTACAATGCCAATCCGCTCTCTATGAAGGCTTCGATCGACGTACTTGCGACAGCGCTTGGGCGCACGATTGCCGTGCTGGGCGATATGGGCGATCTTGGGCAGGACGAACGCAGCCTGCATTATGAAGTCGGCAGGCATCTTGCCGAAAAAGGCATCGATATTTTATTTTGTGCCGGAACGCTTTCCCATGAGACCGCACGTGCGGTACGGGAACACAATCCAGGCTGCACCGTCTACGAATATGAGAAACGGGACGATATGGTAAAAGAACTGCTTCCATTTTTACAGGAAGGCGACTCTGTACTTGTCAAGGCTTCTCATTTTATGGAATATGCGGATGTGGTAGAAGCCATTATTACAATGTAGCGCTTATCCGTGTATAAAAAGAACCGGCGCACAAAGCAGCACTGCTTGATGCGCCGGCATCTTATTGTCTTTACCATTCTTTTTTTAATTGTTCCTCCAGCATCCCGCGTATCACATCCTGCACATAGCTGCCAAGATGCTTTCGCTGCTCTTTGTCAAGCTGTTTTACATAAATCGGCTCCCCGTATGTCAAGGTTACACGGGTACGTTTTACAAATGGCACATGCTTTTCAAAAATATCCGCAGTATGCACCATCGCCATCGGGATAATGGCACAGCCTGTTTTTTCCGCCATTTTAAAGCTTCCCTCCTTAAACGGAAGCATCTGCGTCTCACGCTCCGAAAGGCTTCTGGTTCCTTCGGGGAAGATACACATGGAAATGCCGTTTTTCATCTGGTCAATTCCGGTGAGTATCGTCTTCATTCCCGCTTTAATGTCGGTACGGTCTAAAAACAGACAGTGCAGCCGTTTCATCCAGATCCGCAGAAACGGGATCTTTCGCATACTGTCTTTTGCCACATACCCGGTCAGCCGCGGACATCTGGCATATGTGATAACTGTGTCATAAAGCCCCCTGTGATTGCCGATATACAGTACTGCCTCGTCTTTTGGCACATGCTCTTCCCCATAAACGTCTACGGTTACGCCTGAGATCAGCAGTACGACGCGAAATGCAAACTGAACGGCACGCAGGCAGATCAAGTCCTGTTTATAAGGATCAAATCGTCCGATGATCCAGGTCACCCCCCAGATCAAAATACCAATCAGAAAAAACAGAACCAAAAAAACAAGGATCAAAATGGTACGAATCATCGCCTTCCCCCTATTCGCTGCTGCTTAGCATTTTTTCACGCTCTCATTATATGCAATATTTTCCATACTTGCAATATCTTTTTCATAATTCGTATAGTGGATAAGTCCCGCACATAAACTAGAAATAAGAAAACTGCGGCAGTCAAAAACATGAATATCACTCCACGCGTCAAAACCAGACATTCTGCCTGTTTTGTCCTGCTTGCCGTCGTCACAGCCGCACTTGCGCTGGCTCTTTTGTCCGGCTGTGCGCCGATGAAGCAGGAGCGAAAAAAAATAAAGGATGTCGATTTCACGATTCTCAATGACCGGGATATCCCGGAAAAACTGGCGGAAACGATCGAACAGAAAAAAGAAGCAGAATTTAAAATATCGTTTGAAACAGACGGCGACCTGTACCTTGTCCACGGCTATGGAGAACAGGAAACCGGAGGCTACAGCATCGTGGTGCATGACTTGTATCTGACGGAAAACGCACTATATTTTGATACGGAACTGCTCGGCCCGGAAAACGGTTCAAACCCGCAAAAAAAGCCCAGTTATCCATATATAGTGGTCAAAACGAAAAAGTACAAACAAAATATAGTATTCGAATAGGGAAAGACATTGACTTTTACCAGGCAGAGTGCTATACTATATCTAGTGTTTTGGAAATGCTATAAGAGGAGGACGAGAAGATATGCAGCGGACAGATATTGATAAAGTACGTGCTTCGGTGCATCAGCAATGCGGAAGCAAAGTAATGATTCAACTTGATAGAGGCAGGAATAAAGTAGACATTCAAAGCGGCGTAATACAGGGAGCTTACCCGAGTGTATTTACCGTTCTAGTCGACGACAAGGATGAAAAAAATCCTCCGCAGCTTCTGTCTTTCAGCTATTCAGATATTATTACACGTGATATACGAATGAAATTATGTTAATCAAATTCATAAAATCCCCCTGTACTGAATAGGATATAAAAAACATTCAGTATCGGAGGATTTTTTCATTGGATTTTATAAAGAAACTGTTGCAGACAAACCAGGAGAGAGGACGGGCATCCATCCAGATCACAGTCGAAAACGACTTTAACCTGCCAGATTATGAACCGGATATGATAAAACTGATCGACCGCAAAGGCAGCACCCGTATCCATGAGACAAGGGTCGAGCCAGACCAGGTCGTTGTCAACGGCGCGCTGCTGTTCCAGGCGTTATATAAATGTACGGAATCCGGCAATATTTGCAGCCTGCAAGGAGACGTCCCGTTTACGGAGACCATACATATGGAAGGCGTTCAGGAGACCGACCAGTTGATCCTGCAAAGCAGCATGGATGACCTGGCCTTAGGCATGATTAATTCACGCAAGCTAAACGTGCGCGCGCTGATCGAGCTGCATGTGGCAGACCAGATGGAACAGCAGATCGAGCTGCCGACCGGCATCGAAAACAACTCCGTGCAGGCACTGTACCAGCAGCAGAAAATGCTGCAATTACTGACGCAAAAAAAAGATATCTGCCGTATCCACAGCGAAATCCTGCTGCCGTCCAACCGCCCCAATATCAGCAAGCTGCTCTGGCAGTGCGTACAGCTTCGCGGGCTGGACAGCCGTATCCGTTCGGGCGAAATCGAACTGTCCGGCGAGCTATTGGTCAATATTTTATACCGCAGCGAAGAGGATGAAAAGCAGATCCAGTGTATGGAAACAACCGTCGCACTGCACGAGCGTATTTCATGCAGCGAATGCGATCCCGAAACGATCTTTAAGCTCGTCCCTGTTCAGGTACAGCTTGAAGTAACGCCCACGGCAGATGAAGACGGCGAAAACCGTGTCCTTATGCTGGAAGGCACGCTGGACTTCTACCTTCGGGTATGGCGCGAGGAAAACCTGCAAATCTTAGAAGACGCCTATTCATTAATGGATGAGCTTGTACTGGAACGCGAGTCCGTGAACCTGCAAAGCCTTCTCGTAAAAAACGATTCCAAATTTAAGGTTGCCGACCAGCTCCAGATTGAAAACCAGCCAGCCGAAATCCTGCAGCTATGCGCCAGCGTCGGCGAGATCTTTATTGAAGACAGCCGTATTGTTCCTGACGGCATCGAAACCGAAGGCATTTTAAAAGTCCGTATGCTCTATATTACGGCAAGCGACGATATGCCAATCGGCATTGCGGAAGGCGTCGTTCCGTTCAGCCGCCAGATCGAAGCAGAAGGCATCCATCCAGACGACACGTTTGAACTCTCCGCAGGGATCGACCAGTTAACCGTAATCCTTGCCGATAACAGCCAGGCGGATATCAAAGCCGTGATCGGTCTGGACGCGATTGTCTTTCGCAGGCAGGACAGTTCCTTGATTACCGGTATCGCGCAGCAGCCAGTAGACCTCGAACAATACGAAAAACAGCCGGGTATCGCCGGGTATATCGTAAAATCCGGCGACCGTCTCTGGGATATCGCCAAAGAGCATCATACGACTGTCGCCGACGTTATGCAGATGAACCAGCTTTCCAGCGAACATGTAAGCCGCGGTGACAAGCTGTTAATTGTCAAACAGATGGGAGTTCCTGCAGGAAGCTGACAGAAGCTTTATTTCAGCCGTCACTTCTAGCGCGTGGCGGCTGTTTCCTATGCCCCGCGATCTGCCAAACAAATGTTTTGGACAATTCTTCATAAAAGTTCAAAAAAAATTCACATTATTTTACATATAGATTGTGCAAGTCCGGTTGAAATTTTGTAAAAGCCATGCTATACTAATCCCTGGACACGTAGATTAAAACACAAAAGGAGTATCGAGTTGAGAAGAAAGAAAAAACTAGCTTGTTTGCTTTTGGTAACCACCGTCAGCATTACCTCCTTACAGCCGGTATTTGCTACCCGCAAATCTCAGGCACAGGATGCTAAAAAAGCAGCAGAAAGCAATTTGAATACAGTAAACAATAACATTAACAGCATTTCAAATAAACAGCAGCAGCTTCAAAAAGAGATTAACGCACTGGATGCCGAACTGGTAAGCTTACTGGTGGATATGAACATCCTCTCTGACGAACTGGATCAGCAGGAAGTAAAGATCAAACAGGCAAACGAAGATTTATCCGCCGCAAAAAAAGAAGAGCGCGACCAGTATGAGCGCATGAAAAAACGGATACAATATATGTATGAACGCGGCGACAGTTCTTTGCTGGAGGCACTTCTTGGCGCAACCAGCATGGATGACTTTTTAAATCGCGTCAATTATTTTAATGCCGTACACGAATACGACAGAGACCAGCTTGATGTATATAAAGAAACCAAGCAGCAGGTCATGGACTTAAAGACACAGCTCTTAGAAGAGCAGTCCCAAATGGAAGAAATGCAGGATAACTACAAGGTACAGGAAACGGAACTCAAAAGCATGGTTTCCCAAAAGGAAGCTACGATGGACGATTTCGATTCCCAGTTAGAACAGGCGAAAGTATTAGCCGCAGCCTATCAGGAAACGATCCAGCAGCAAAACCAGATTATCCGCGATGAAGAAGAAAAGGAACGTATTGCCAGGGAAGCAGCAGAACGTGCCGCAAGAGAAGCGGCGGAAGCAGCAGAACGCGCCGCAAGAGAAGCGGCAGATGCCGCGCAAAGAGAAGCGGCGGAACGCGCTGCGCAGCAGGCTGCACAAGCACAGCAGCAGGCATCTTCTGGAAGCAGTCCGTCTTCTGGAAGTTCTTCCGGCAGCACTTCATCTTCTGGAGGTTCTTCATCAGGAAGTTCTTCTAACAGCAGCTCAGGTGCAAGCAGCGCTCCGGCAGTCAGCCCTTCAGGTGTTACCGGCAGCGATGTCATTAACTATGCGACACAGTTTATTGGCAATCCTTACGTATGGGGCGGCACGAGCCTGACAAACGGTGCAGACTGTTCTGGATTTGTACAGAGTGTTTATGCACACTTTGGCTACTCACTTCCGCGTACTTCAGCAGCACAGGCTGGCTGCGGCAGAGGCGTCAGCTACGCAGAAGCACAACCAGGCGATATTATTTATTACAGCGGTCATGTAGCGTTGTATATGGGCGGCGGCAGAATCGTCGGCGCACAGAGCTCGCGGACGGGCATTACCACACAGAATGCAACTTACCGGACAATTCTTTCCGTTCGCAGAATTATTAACTAAGCCTTCTTTTGTAAATTTATACATACCCATTTTTATGGTCGTCAGGAAACAGGATTTCTTAAATCCTGTTTTCTGACATTTTTTATGCTGATCCTGAAAAAAATTCTTCTACATCCCTTGCGAAAAATAAAAACATGTTTATAATGATACATGGTACGATGATCAAAAATAAGACAAAATTGAGATGAGGACAAAAACATGCATATAAAGTTAGGCAGAAATGATAAGTGCTGGTGCGCAAGCGGAAGAAAATACAAACAGTGCCACCAGTCATTTGACGACAAAATCGCACGCATCGCCGACCAGGGACATCCAGTTCCTACACGGGAAATGATTAAAAATGCACACCAGATCGCGGGCATCCGCCAAAGCGCCAAGATCAATATCGCAGTCTTGGACTATATCGCAGAAACGATCCATGCAGGCATGAATACGGAAGAGATAGACCGCATCGTCTATGACCTTACAACCAAAATGGGCGGCATTCCGGCTCCATTGCATTACGACGGTTATCCAAAGAGTGTCTGCACTTCTGTAAACGACCAGGTATGCCACGGCATTCCTTCCAAGGATGTCATTTTGCAGGAAGGCGATATTATAAACGTAGACGCATCAACTATTTTAAACGGCTATTTTTCCGATTCGTCGCGCATGTTCTGTATCGGAGAGGTCAGCCCGGAAAAGAAAAAGCTTGTGGAAGTCGCAAAAGAATGCGTTACACGCGGGCTGGAAGCGGTCAAGCCGTGGGGCTTTCTGGGTGATATGGGGCAGGCGGTACACGACCATGCTTTTGCGAACGGCTATACCGTCGTACGCGAGATCGGCGGCCACGGCGTCGGGCTGGAATTTCATGAAGATCCCTGGGTCAGCTACAACAGCAAACGCGGCGAAGAAATGCTGATGGTGCCGGGGATGATCTTTACGATCGAGCCAATGGTCAATATGGGCAAAGCAGATATCTTTGTCGACGATGTCAATAACTGGACGGTATATACCGAAGACGGCAAGCCTTCTGCGCAGTGGGAAATTATGGTACTTGTAACCGAAGACGGTGCCGAGGTGCTTTCTTACTAATCATCCTGTGGAGGGCTGCTATGGAACATCCAAACATAAAGATTTTTGCAATGACGCACAAAGCGTTCACTCCGCCGCCAGATCCGCTGTACGTACCGTTGCAGGTCGGCAGGGCATGTCACGAACCGCTTGGCTTTATCGGAGACGATACCGGCGACCAGATCTCGGAGCAGAATGCTTATTTCAGCGAATTGACCGGTGTATACTGGCTGTGGAAAAACTACCAGGATGCGGATATCATCGGGATCTGCCACTACCGCAGATATTTTATCTCCGAAAAAGGTCTGCTGTACAGCCATGCGGATATCACACGTCTGCTGGCTGATTATGATATGATCGTTACAAAAAAACTGGAACTGCGTATGCCGTATTATGACGGTTTTGCTTCCACACACGATGAAAAAGACCTGATCGAAACCGAACGTGTCGTAGCGGAAAAATATCCGGCATATGCCCCTTTGTTTCATGAAATGGTGCACAAAAAAGAAACGTATTTTGCAAATATGATGATCTGCCGCAAGGATCTGTATGACGCGTACTGTGCCTGGCTGTTTGACATTTTATTCGAAGTGCAGCGGCGCATCGACACGACCGGATATGACAATTACCGCAAGCGGGTCTATGGCTTTTTATCCGAATTTCTGCTGACCGTATGGATCGTGCACAATGGGCTGCACGTATACGAAAGCGGCGTGGGCATGAGCTGTGAAAAGCGCGAGACCGCAGAGATCAAGCAGGCGATGTCCGGCTATTTTGCCAGACAAGACCTTGCAGGCGCAAAGCAGTATTTTTTACAGCAGCTAGAAACACGCCCGGATGTACTGATGGAAGCTTCAGATATCCTTGGAGAATTAAAGCTGTGTATGCAGATTATCTCGACATGCGAATACGAAGCGCAGCGTGGAGAACCGACCATGCTGTCCCGCGGCATGTCTTTTGACGAGCTGCTGTCCCAGATGAAGCAGCTCAACCGCTTTGTCGAAAAGCTGCCGATACCAGAGGGAGCACACGCCCTGCCGTCCGATGCCGGCACCGTCCGCCTGCTTACGGCATACACAGACGAACATCCTGTATCTATGACCGCTTTGGAGATCTCCGCTATTGTTTTCGGAAAAATTTCGATCTAACGCGACCTCCTTTTGTCTTTTTGCGTTTTTATAAGCAAAGGAACACAGACAGGAGGATACGATTATGAAAAGAAAACTAACAGCAATCTTATGTGCCGGCATCTTAGGTGCCAGCCTGATTACCGGAGGCTGCGGCAATTCCGCCAGCACCAGTGCAGATTCCGGCGGCATCTTTAAATCTGAATCCAGCGAAATGCTTACGGAAGAGCTTGGAGACGCAGATGCCGCAGCACCAGACGAAAAGATCCAAAACAGCGCTGCAAGAGACGACAGCGGGGAAGCTTCTACGGACACAGATGCTTCTCTGGGCGGTACTGCGTCAAGCACCGTAAAAAGCCAAAATCAAAAGCTGATCTTTACATACAACTATTCCGTAGAGACGAAGGAATTTGATACCTTTTATGAAAAGATCAGCAAAAAAACCGAGCAAATCGGCGGATATGTGGAAAGCTCTGAGACATACGGCAGTGCAGCCGACGGCGTCAACCGTTCTGCCTCTTTGGTTCTGCGCATTCCTGCCGATCAAATGAACCAGATGCTGTCCCTTTTGGACAGCGATTCAAACGTTACCTATCAAAGCCGCAGCAGCGAAAATGTCACGCTTCGCTACGTCGATATGGAAAGCCATCTCAAGGCGCTGCGTATCGAGCAGGAAACACTGCTGCAACTTCTGGAAACGGCAGAAAAGCTCAAAGACGTTATTAACCTACACAGCCAGTTGACCCAGATCCGCTATGAAATCGAATCTTACGAATCGCAGCTACGGATGTATGATAACCAGATCGAATACAGCACGCTGTATCTGGATATTTCAGAAGTACAGCGCGAGACTACGGTTGCCTCTTCAAAAACTACGTTTTTTGAGGAAGTCAGCAATCTGTTTTCCGATAACCTGTACGACGTCGGACAATGGCTGCGTTCTGCTGTGATCTGGCTGATCGGCTCCCTGCCAGTACTGCTGCCGCTTGTAGTAATTGTAATTGCCATCGTTTTATTCCTTGTAAAAAAACACAAGAGCATCAGAAATAAAATACAAGCCGCCCAGACGGAAGATCCTGGCACAAGTACAGAAGATAATAGCACTGTAAAAGAGGAAGATACCATATAATAACGCATAATAAAAAAGGCGCTGTGTTTATAAAACAGCGCCTTTTTCTGCTTATTCTTTCCACAGCAGCCTGCACACTTCCTCTGTTCCATAATAAATCGCCCTAATTTTTACTTTCTGCCCCGTTTTCGTCTCTGCATGTACAGATCCGGCATTATGCAGCAACGTAGATTTTCCGCAGCCGGAAGTCCCCGTAACCACGACAAACTCTCCTTGTCCGCCCGCAAAAGAAATGCCAGCAAGCACCTCTATCGTCTCGCTGCCGACAGTGTAAGAATTTTTGATATTTTCGATTTCGATATACTGCATCTGATCTACCCCTTTTTCTATAAGAGGTGTTTGGCAAAGAGTTCGTTAAAATATTTTGAAATAATCAGAATATCCGCAAATATATTTTTTCGATTATTTGACATGAATTTCAAAAACATATATAATAATAATAACTCATCCGAAAGGACACTCTGAATAATGTTAGAACAAGATAATAGATATTTTTACTTACTTCCCAAAGAAGAGCAAACCATGAAAGTATTATGGCAGACTGAAGCTGCTTTAAGTGCCTCTGAAATCGCAGAAAGAATTCCTAATCGAAATTGGCCCGCATCTTCCATACAAAGTATATTACGTAATCTGGAAAAGAAAAATGCTGTAAAAGTAGCTACAATCACAAAGCTCGGCAAGTCATATGGAAGACTTTTCCGCCCCACTTTATCCTCAAATGAATATGCCATTATGCAGTTTAGAAGGTTCTATCAAAATGATCGGTCAGGGTGCTATTCCATGATTTCATCCCTTTTAGGAAATACTTCCGCAAAAAGCGATGAAATAATAGAATCTCTCCTGACACTCTTAGAAGAATATAAAAAAAAGGAGTCATAGCTCATGTTTCTTAGTTTTTATTCCATATTCACAGCTATCCTGTGTGTAACTGTTTTTATAAAGATCATATCTCTACTAAGAAAACGTATGCTGTATTTGCAGCATTTTTCACTTGACACATTGCTCTTTTTATTACTATTATGTGTGCTGAGGCTTCTATTTCCGTTAGAACTACCTTATACAGTGATCCTCAACTCTAAAAAGATCATGCCAGCATTTCAGAATTTTTTTCAGAAACCGCTTTTTCTCTCTGATCATGTGCATATAGCTCCAGCACACCTCTTAACCACTGCATGGATCACAGGAGCTGCTGTCCTTTTGATACGACGAATATGGGAATACCAAACTTTAAAACACGTACTGTTTATGTTTCCTGTTTCTAATAATAAGCACTTATACCACCTGCTTACAAAAGCAGGACTACAGAGACCGAAAAAAAATGTGAAAATTATTGTTCACAAATCCATCACTACCCCTGCATCTATCGGATGTATCCACCCTATCATCCTTATGCCAGATATATATTTCGAAGACGATGAACTATTGGGCATTTTTATCCATGAAGCTGCACACATCCAATTGAACCACCACCTGGTCAAACTTTTCATAGAGCTTATCTGCATCTGCTTCTGGTGGAATCCTTTTTTTAAGGATCTATTTTCAGAAACGGCATATGCTTTAGAAATGCACGCTGATCAGACTGTATGTAAAAAACTGAATCAGGAACAACAAAGAAAATATCTCCATGTTATAATCAAAATCTTTATGCATAGAGATCAGAAAGACTTTTCGTCTGTTTTTACGTGTAGTTTTTTAGAGCACGCAGACAGTATAGCTCTGAAACAACGTTTTCAAATGATACTTGAAGATCATTACCACTCAAAGAACAATTCACTGTCAGGCATCGCTGTTCTGGCTTTTTGCATTTTTATGTTGTCCTACTCCTTTATCCCGCAGCCATACAGCGAACCAAGAACTACCGACTATGGGTATATAGATACATCAACTAACCAAAATTTCTATTATATTAAAGCTGAGAATGGTTTCGATTTATATGAATATCCAAACCGTTTTCTGGATCATATTGATGCAAAAAAAGATTGTTTGCCTTGGTTGCAAATTTATAAAAATATGGAGGATATGAAACGAAAATGGAAAAAAAATTACTGATCCTTATACTCTTTTTATTATTGATATCTGCACCTATTAATACATTTGCTAACACAAAAATTACATATTCGAAGACATCCACAAATCATTATATACAACCTTTAAGTAATATCACAGGATATAAATATAAGACAGAAAATGGAACGGTCTGGAAAAGGCTATGGTCTTATACTTATAATCGCTGGGAAGATCCAAAATGGATTCCACTATAACTCAAATAGTTACCCAATGCAAACTAATAACATAAACTATAATAAAATTGCAAGGCTTTATCTGTTAGATAAAACCTTGCAATTTCAAAATCATTTTCCAAATATACTATTTTATATGTGTTGACATCGCATAAGCCGCCTTAAGATTAAAAGGGCTCTCTGGAACCTCAACGATTGCAGAACAATTTTGTACATTTCCTGAAATCGATCTAACAACTTCATCTATCAATTTGCCGCTCTCATAATATGCCCTACATATGGTGATATTGTATCCATAAGACCTCCATATGCAGTCGAAGATGCCCAAATATAGGTATAATCATTATATGCTAATAGCGAATATTCGCATCTGATACGATCTGTATGAAGAACAATATCTTCAGTTGTATCTGTCTTTTGCATAAACTCTTCATTATAGTACAGTACTTCATCAAGAACCAGATCTTCCATATTTCGTGGCAATGCATCATCTATACTTCCTGCATATACAGTGTGTATATTCCCAATCCAAACTAACATCATTAAAAATATAGCAAATGCTTTTTTCATACCTTTATCTCATTTCTAATTTTATACGAAATGTCTGATGAAGCAGAATTCCCATTCTGGATTCAAACGGCATTTCGAACGCAAACATTTGATAAACACAATCTTTTTTTATATTTGGAAAATTGATTTCTTCATAGTAATTTCCGTCAGGAACCGAAGTATAACAGCGCACGAACTCTCCCTTTGAAAACTCTGTTTGTTTCCAATCACAAAAAGCCACAACTGCATACGCCTCTACTTCTTTCCTCATGCCGCCTAAACACAGACACGCACGACTCCCGCACTTTGCAGAGTCAAACACCCTCAAATCTTTGCTACTTTTAACTAGTTCAAATCCTGTATTTCCCTCAAATGCCAATTCCTCTAGCTTTTTTGTCTCGATCTTTTCAAACACTGGCGGAACGCGTTTGCTTTCAGTTCCACCATCTATAATCCGATAGCTGCTGGTACGAACGTCCTTTGTTACATTAAAATTATTCCATTCAGATTCACTATTCATGGAATAATTTTTTGCATCAGGCTCTGGCACAATCAAATATTCCATTTCATATGCTTTATCCTCAACCGGAATCTCCACCGCAATTCTAACATTACCATTTGCTGGCAAAGAAAAACGGTAACAATTATACTGTTTACCTTCAACTGCAAATTTTTTCTGTACAAAATCTGTCATAATAATAAGACCATATTCCATAGTCTCCGTTATATTTTGCTGAAATTCAATCCATCCTCTGATATAGCCATCTTCACATATAACATCATCTCCTGAATTAATCAGTTTTCCATCTTTTGTGTAAAAACCATGCGCCACATAGCCATTCCCTAATGTAACTGTTCCATTATCATTCAACTGAAAACCCTGTTTCTGCCCCTCTGTCTGCATTTTATCTGATTTCCCGCTATTAAATCTAATAAAGAAAATTACACTTACTATTATCACAATCATTGAGATAGACACTCCGGCAAACACCCTTTTATGATTTTTTCTCATTTCAAATCTCTCCCTAAACTTCATTGATATACTTTAGTAATATCTAAAACAGAATATTAAAATAAAAGATATTATTTTTTTAAATGATTTTATTTTTTAAAATCATTATGCACTATTTTACCTTTTTGTCAAGATGATTATAAATTAATACTACATACATTGCTGCAAAATACAGATTGCATTTCTACAAAGAAGATGCTACAATACTATAGCATATTTGAAAGTCACTTTACGTTAATGGAATATGCTCCCAGAAAAGGAGACTCATTTATGGAGATTGAAATAAGAGCTTATGAGGAAAAAGAACTGCCTGCAATGATTCAGATTTGGAATGAAATCGTAGAAACAGGCATTGCTTTCCCGCAGGAAGAAATTTTGACACTCCAGACGGGAAAACAATTTTTTGATTCACAAACGTACACCGCGATTGCCGTCCACTCAGATACCGGAAAGGTCTGCGGTTTGTATATTCTGCATCCCAACAACGTGGGACGGTGCAGCCACATCTGCAACGCCAGCTTTGCCGTTCATTCGCAAACGCGCGGGCTGCATATCGGTGAAAAACTGGTCACCGACTGTCTGATACAGGCAAAGCGGCACGGATTTCAGATTTTGCAATTCAACGCTGTTGTAGCGTCAAATACCTATGCACGCCGCCTGTATGAGCGCCTTGGATTCGTCCAGCTTGGGACGATTCCAGGTGGTTTTCGTATGAAAGACGAAAGCTATGCCGATATCTGTCCGTACTACCGTACACTGTAGCAGACGGCTAATCCGCAGCCGTAAACCAGACAGCCATTTCATTTTCCCCTCTGTTTGCCCAGGCAAAATAAGGGATCATATGAAGCTGTACCGGCTCATATTCCGGTGTTTGATATTTTACATAAAGCCTGCCTGTTTGTTCCGGCTTTCTTTTCTTTCGCGCAGATACGCGTAACGAAGGATATTTGCAGCCTTCGATCGTGATCTCATTCGCCTGTACTGGCTGTGAAGGAAGAAGCTGGTACAAATGCAGGCTTTTTCCATTATCCGCCTCTTCTGCACAGTATACTACCGGCCCGCGCATAACCGCTGCCTTGCCAAGATCCTCCCGCACACGGTCGTCTGCCTGGTAAAAACGTACCTCCATCGCAAAGTCCAGTTCAACCTGGCTGCCAGGCTCCCAGTTCCCTTTGATATAATAATACCCTTTTTCTTCTGTGCATTCGTAGCTTTCAGGCACCTGTGCCTTCCAGTTCTCACACCAGCCGGGAATCCGCACAGCAAGCTTTACCAACGCCGTTTCCTGCCCTGTATACGTCACCTTTACCTTACCGTCCCAAGGCATCCCGGACTGTACGGCAAAAGAAACCGTCTGGCTGCCAAGCTGCTTTTTCACCTCGCCGGACAGATGCAGATGCATAAACAGCGTGTCTTCATTTTCGGTATACGCATACGCCGGAATCGAACTTACAAGCCTTGCCAGGTTCGGCGGACAGCAGGCACAGCCAAACCATTTTTGCCGCACCGGCTTTACGTGAAATTTTCGCTCGTCCTTATGGCACGCCTCTGGCAGCACTTCCAGCGGATTGACATAAAAAAAGCTCTTGCCGTCCAATGCCATGCCGCTTAATACCGAATTATACAGCGCCAGCTCCATCACGTCGCCATAAGACGCATCCGGCTCCATCGCAAGCATTCTCCTTGCAAAAAAGATCAGCCCGATCGAAGCACAGGTTTCCGCATATGCGGTATCGTTCGGCAGGTCAAACGGAAACGAAAACGACTCTCCGATATGCGTCCCGCCGATTGCTCCGGTAATGTACATTTTTTCCTGCACAATGCTGTCCCACAGCCGCCGGCACGCCTGTTTCAGTTGCGCATCACCGGTAACCCTCGCCACATCCGCCATGCCGGAATACAGATAAACCGCCCTGACCGCATGTCCTACGGCTTCGTCCTGTTCACGCACCGGACGGTGTGCCTGGTAATACTGGTAGTGTTCTTTTTCTTTCTGTTCTGCTTTAAGCTGTTTTCCTTCCTCTTCGCCGTCCCAGTAATATGGCAGGCTGCCTCTTTCCTCGATAAAATAACGCGCCAGCTTTAAATAGCGTTCCTCTCCAGTCTGTTCATACAGGCGCACCAATGCCGTCTCCGCAATCTCATGCCCCGGATAGCCCTTGCATTTGCCCTCTTGCGTCCCAAAACGGCTTTCCACATAGTCGGCAAATTTCATCGCCGCCTTTAACAGCTTGTCCTTTCCCGTCGCCTGCGCATAGGCAACCGCTCCTTCCACCAAATGTCCCAGACAGTACAGCTCATGATGGTCTTTCAGATTCGAAAAGCTTCTGTCCATACCGTTAATAATATAGTACGTATCCAAATACCCATTTTCCATCTGCGCCGCACATACGATGTCAATCGCTTCATCCGCCGTCCGTTCCAGTTCCACGTCCGGGTGGCTGGCAAGGGAATAAGCGACTGCTTCAATCCATTTCGAAAAATCACTGTCCTGAAACACAAAGCCGTAAAAACGCTCTTCCAAATGCTCCATATCCTCCGGCAGCGCTTCAAATCCCCGAAACGTATATACCGGCTCTTCAAACGCCGCCCCTTTTTCCCTTTTCTGCTGCATCAGCCTGCCCGCAACTTTAAAATTGCGCATACAAAAGCTGGGACTGGCGCCCTCTACACGGTCATTTAAGATCTCCCACTGATAGGGAATGACCTGCGTGCGCACAAGCTCCATTTTCTCTTTCCAAAATCCGTCTGCCGCCTGAAACTGGCGCAGCGAAATCGGCTGGTTTTTGTTCTCCATAGTTCTTCTCCTTTGCTTTACTGTCCCTTCCACCTGTTCCTTCTATCGTGATTGTCTGCTTCATTATAGCGCGCATTGGAACATCCTGCAAGGCAAATAAATGCAAACCTACTCCTGAACCGTAAACCTGCATTCCCAGTCGCCATTGATCCGCAGCGGCTGTTCTGCTTTCTTTATCCCATACAGGCATTTGATCACCAGACAATACTCTTTCCCTGCCGCAAGCCCTTCTGCCTGTAATGGCAGCTCGACCGTTGCGCCTGCATCTGCTATCGTTCCCGTTATCTCCTCCTGCAATCCTTCTGCCGAAGCAATCACATGCTCTGTTGCATCATCTGACAGATCAATCACCTGGTAATCCCCCAGCGCTATCGCTCCTGTGGCAAGCTCGCTGTACGGCGCTTTTGCCGGATCCAAAAATGTTATCTGCACAAGCAGTTTCTTCTCTTTTTGCCGCATGTTTCCCGATACATGGATTTTAACCTCCTGCTCTGCCGCCTGATACGTAGCTCCTGTCACTGCCCCGTCCCAGCGCAGGATATCCTGAAAATACCCCTTGAAAGACCGCGCCGCGGACGGCATACACGCCGCAAATACACATACAAAGACGGCTGCTGCTGCAATTATTTTTTTGCGGATACCACCCCAATCTCCAATCCCCCTGCTGCCTGCCTGAGCATATTCTGCTTCCTGAATATACTGCTCGTCAATTCCGCCGATCACTCTTGAAATCTTTTCCCTCTTCATAACTCATAACCTTCTTTCTTTAAGTAGTTTTTCAGCTTTTCCCGCATACGGAACAGCCGGACAGATACACTGTTCTCACTCCGCTTTAGTCTTGCTGCAATCGCAGTAACTGAATCCGCATACCAGTAACGCCGGACAAACATGACCCGGCTCTCCTGATCCAGCGTTGCCAGAAAACCATTGACCGCATTTGTCAGCTCCTTTGCTGCCACTTCGGATTCCACGGTATCCACTGACGCAAAACAGTCTTCCAGCTCCGCCAATGCAGTATCATACTGGCTGTTGCGCTTTGCAGCCGTCAGCGCATGATATTTTGCAATCGAAATATTGCGGACAATCCTGCAAACATATGCCAGCAGACGTTCCGGTTTTTGCGGCGGAATCGTGTTCCATACGCCCAGATACGCATCGTTTAAGCACTCCTCCACATCACACGGATGACGCAAAATATTGCCCGCAACCTTGCTGCATACCGCCCCGTATTTTGCGGACAGCTCTTTGACCGCCTGTTCACTGCGCGCGAAAAACAATTCGATAATCCTGCTGTCGTCCAATTTAGCCACCTTCCTTTCCTCTTTACTTATTTACTATAGATTGAGGGGAAGATCTTACATATTTCTATACTATTTCTCGCCAAATTATGCTATTGTATTCACTGGATATTACTTAATGATAGAGGGGGCAACACATCCAATGCAGCTAACTACTTACTCCTTAAGTTTCTTTATACAATAAGCCTCAACCAATTCAATCAATTCTTTTGCTGTCAGAATCTGTTCCTCTGCTTTTTCTTTCGTAGCAATATAAAGCCAATGTATCCTTATGTCGTTTGTAAGATTTACCATCTAATGCATGAACAGCCGCTATTATATGATAAATCGCATAATATGCCCGATTATTTGCTCCTCTAAACTCTCCCTCATTCATCAATATATTAGCTGACTTCAAATCGCTTTTTGCTGTTTCAATTCGATAGTGTACCAAATCACTAATAGTTCCTCTTTCCGACAACTCCATATAACTCCACCCCTTCTTTTTGAACATTCGTATAAAAAGGATAAACTCCCAACCACTTTTTGAAATGTGTGTCACTCTTTGCAATAGGCTTGATTTCTGTGTCGTATTCCTCGTTAAAATCATACGTCTCCCATGACAACTGTTGCCCATATTTTTCTACTTCAATGTCTGTCAAATCAACAAGAATCATAATATCAATGTCTGATTCTGACGTATAATCCCCTCGTGCATAAGAACCGTATAAGATCACGGATTTTAAATGTTCTCCATATATTTTACTTACCTTTTCCACATATTTTCCCAACACGATATTCACTGCTGCCGACATTGCATTTCTCCTTTCCTGCTTCCATTTTAAACGATGCCTGTTAAGAAAAGTTTGTAAAACTGTCTGCCTTTGACATGCTGTCCACATGGATATAAACATCCATACAAGTAATCCCTTCCTTGTCATACACATGCTCAAAGCAGGTTAAGATCCCTTCCTTTGGCTTTTCACATAATCCGGCTGTCTGAAAACTCTCCATAATTTTTATATAGGCTTTTCGTATACGGTCAACGGCTGCAAACGGATCATAGACTGTAATCACAGCATAATCGTAGTACTAAAATCATAACAAAACTGCAACGAAAAATCCAGCACGCTAGAAACGCTGTTTTTGCAAGTACTGTCAGCCAAAGGTTTACATTTTACAGCAAATCCCTCTTTTCCACATTCCAGACAGACAGTACCGCAAATACCGCCGATGCCGCTACCAAAAGCAGCGGAACTACCGCATTGCCAGCCAGGGAATAATCCCCGATATTTGCCTGCGTCAGCAATATCAATACAAATGACGCAACGATCACTGCCGCCTGCGAACGCATTTTAAGCCCCACAAACAACGCGATAAAGCCCATGCTGACAATCACGGCTGACTTTGTAACAAGCTGGATATAAAACCCAACGCTTCCCATTGAAAAATCAATTCCAAAAGATGACTCCATGTTCCTTGCCCCAAGCGCGATGCAGCCGTAAATAAGCAGCTTCGTCAAAACAAGTGCCAGAAAATTAAAGATCCATACAGCAGCCATCTGAGATGCCAGAATCTTCTGCCGCCTGATTGGGTAAGAAAACATCAGATCCATCGTCTTATTTTTATACGCATTTACAATAAAGGAAGCTAACATTACGCCAGTAAACACTAAAAATGACATGCTTGTAAACAGTTCAACCGGGGACGATATGGTGTCCATCCCTTCGGCTGCGTCCAGTGTCCCGTCCGGGTCATTGGCAATGCCTAAAAACGCCAGCGCGTATATAAACAGGCAGAGCACCGCCGCCAGAATACAAGCGCTGCGCATGTATTTTCCTGCATTATTTTTTTTCCATTCCAACCTGATTAACTTAAACACTTTTGCCCTCCTTGCCTTCTCCGGTGATTTTCAAAAAATAATCCTCCAGGTTCGCTGTTTTCCTGCCGATCGAATAAATCGCAATCTCATGCAGTGCCAGCGTCTTTGCCACTTCTTCTGGTGTGATATTCGGATCATAAATGCGGATCTTATGATCGTCTGCCAGCTTAAAATTCGTTAATCCCATCTTGTCATCCAGCACGTACGCAGCTTTTTTCGCATGTGCAATTTCAACCTCAATATACGTGGTATTCATCTGCGAGATCTCCTGCATCGATATTTCCTTTTTCATATCTCCATGCGCAATGACGCCGATCGTATCCGCAATGCTCTCCACTTCGGACAGGATATGGCTGGACAGTAAAATCGTAATGCCGTATTCTGTACAAAGCCTTCGCAAAAGCTCCCGGATCTTTTTCATCCCGGCAGGGTCAAGCCCGTTTGTCGGCTCATCCAAAACGAGCAGCTCCGGCTTGCTTATGACTGCACGCGCAATGCCAAGCCGCTGCTTCATCCCCAGGGAATAGCTTTTTACGGGCTTATCTGCGGCGTCTGAAAGCTCCAGTGCCTGCAATGCATGTTCCACGCTGCCGCCCGCATAATACCCCATATATTCACAGTGCAGCCGCAGGTTTTCTTTCCCGCTCATATGATCGTAAAAGCATGGAAACTCAATCATGCTGCCAATCCGTTTTAACAGCCCATAGGACGTTGGCGTAAGTGTCTCGCCAAACAGTTCAACCGTCCCTGCCGTCGGCTTCCAGAGGTTTGTCACCATCTTCATCACCGTCGTCTTCCCAGCTCCGTTCGGCCCTAAAAACCCGTAAATTTCCCCTTTTTTTACGTGCATATTGACACCCTTTACCAAAGTTTTCCCATCGATCATTTTTGTTAATTCATTTGTCTGTAATAGATTTGTCATCCTGTCTGCCTCCCTTCTGAAAGACATGATAACACTCCTGTTTTGCAAAAGCCTTGCGCAATTCTTACAAATTTCTTTCGCCGGAAAACTTTATTTTTTTAATACAACCGTAAATACCGTCCTTCTGCCCGGTTCGCTCTCCAAAAGGATATCCCCGCCCATCTGCCTGGCAAGGTTTCTTGCGATCGTCAGCCCAAGACCGTTGCCCTGTATCTTGCGGTTGCGCGAATCCTCCATCGTATACAGACGTTCAAATACACTGTCCGCAAATTCCTTTTCAATGCCTTTTCCGCGGTCTGCGACATCAATAGAAACGTCCTCCATATCTTCCCGCAGAAACACGCCGATATAATTTCCGTCACTTCCATAACGCAGCACATTGGATATCAGATTGTTTAAAATGCGTTCCACCGATTTTTTCTCCCCCTGCACATAGATGCTTTTTTCTGGAATCATAAGCTCTACGGTAAACTCCCGCTGCTGCAAGATCTCGTAAAATTCAAGCACATTTTCCCTGCATATCTCAGTGATATTTACTTTTGTAATTTCCAGGTTCCGGTCTCCCGCCTCCAGCTTTGCCAATGTAAAAAACTGGTCGATCAGCTCCATCACCTGCTTTGCCTTGACCTCCGTCTTTTGCAGCGCTGCATTTTCCGGGTCTTTCAGGCGCAGGATTTCTAAATAGCCCAGGATGACAGTAAGGGGCGTCTTAATATCGTGTGAAATATTTGACAGCATTTTTTTGGATGACAGCTCCTGCTTCCGGTAGTCCACACGGATTTTCTGGCGGTCTTCAAGCAGACGGTTTATCTGCGCGCACAGGCTCTGAACCATCTGATCGTCTGTAAAAACCATTACTTTTTCCTCACTGTCGGTTTCTAAAATCGCCGACAATGTTTCGCTGATTTTCTTTAGCTCGGCATGAATGCCCTTTGTAAAAGCAAACCTCTGGTACAAAATCGTTAACATTAACAGTACAAGTACGCCTGACAATAAAAATATAAGCAGTTGATCATTCATTTTACATTGCATCCCCAAGCTTATAACCAATCCCCCAGACCGTAACTATATACTGCGGTTTGCGCGGATGATCCTCGATTTTGTTCCGCAGCCTGCTGATATGTACATTGACCGCATTTTCATCGCCAATATACGCATCCTTCCAGACTAAAGTATAGAGCTGCTCTTTGGTATAGACTTTTTTTGGATGCTTCATAAAAAGCAGCAGGATCTCAAATTCTTTTGCTGTAACTTCCACCCTCTGTCCATTTTTGTATAATGTAAAATCCTCCGTATTTAAAACAAGCTGCCCGATCCGAAATACGGACGCTTCTGTTTCTTCCTTTGCTGTCTGTGCGGTATACTGTGTGTTTCTCCTGATATTTGCCTTAATCCTCGCCAGTACTTCCGTAACAGAAAACGGCTTTGTCACATAATCATCCGCCCCAAGCCCCAGCCCAAGCGTCTTATCCGAATCCGTATCCTTGGCAGATAAAATCATAATCGGCACCGTACTTTTTTCACGGATCAGCTTCATTACTTCCATGCCGCTCCGCTTTGGAATCATCAGATCAAGCAGCACAAGACTGTATTCATCCGCAAAAAAACAGTCACAGGCACTTTCCCCGTCATAGGCAGTGACAACCTCAAAGTTTTCTGTTACTAAGAAGCTTTTGAGCATCTCGCTGATTTCCATATCATCTTCTACTAATAAAATCTTCATTCTTTCATTTCCTTTCCCGGACACACCTGCTGGCAGCCGCCGGCAAATTTCCTATTTTCTGCGTGCATATCCCGCCACACTTACAGCAAGGGAAACCGCAAACAGCACTACAGCCGCCGCGCCTGCCGCCAAACCATACGGCGCCAGAGAATCCGCCATCATCGATACCCCGATTCCATCCTCAAAATATTTTACCAGATAAAAGAGCGGAATCACAAAAACCAATCCCATCACCTGTGCAGACTGCACGCCAAACCAGTACGTACACGGCAGGCAGATCCCCGTCCATATCAGCGGTATCCATACAACAATAAAGACAGAAATCCCCCACACAGAGCCGTTAAAGCTTCTATAGCATATGCTGGAGATCAGGTTCAGCACAATACTGCCTGCAATGCCAAATCCCAAGGTACACAGCACCGAGAGATACTTGCTCGCCACGACAGAAAAACTGCTGACAGGCATTGCCATCTGGTACCTTTGCCAACGCGCCTTGTCATCACTGATAAAGCTCATCACATTTTGCGCCCCGATCATCATGGCAAGCATTACCGACGCCATCATACCACCATAAGCCCCTGCTTGGTAAAAAAGCAGCAGCGTAAACCCAGATGCTATCACAAACATTTTTTTGTCAACACTCTTATAAAAAACAGAGACTTCCTTATAGATTAATCCACGCATGATTCTCCTCCTTTGCTGTAAAAAAGCATAATATCTTCCAATGCTGCATTGTCAACGACTGCGTCTGGATATTTTTGTTTTGCCGCTTCCTTGTCATTTACCAGACATTCTTCACATATGTTGGTCGACCTGTGAATCAGATAATCCTGTGGTGAAACTGCTGCAAATTTTTCTTTGCCGCACTTTAAAATGCCGTACTGATAGATCAGGTCATCTTTAAGCTGTTCAAAAATAATTTTTCCCTGCCGGATCAAAATAACCTCATCCGCCACCTTTTGAATATCCGACGTAATATGCGAAGACAAAAATACCGAATGGTCTTCCTCTTGTATAAATTCCAGAAACAAATCCAGCATTTCATCCCGTACAACCGGATCAAGCCCGGATGTCGCCTCATCCAGTATCAAAAGCTTCGGCTTATGCGCCAGGGCGCTTATCAACGACAGCTTCATTTTCATTCCTTTGGAAAAGGTGCCGACCGGCTGGTCAGACGGCAGCCCAAACCTTTTTAAATACTGGTGATACAGGCTGCTATCCCACGAACGGTAAACACCAGACAATATTTTTTCCATATTTTTTGCTGTAAATACATCGTGAAAATTGCATTCATCAAATACAACCCCGATCTGTTCCTTTACCGAACAGTCTGTATGGTCTGTCCCGAAAATCTTTATTTCTCCGCTGTCCTTTTTCAGCTCATTTAAAATCAGATGTATCGTAGTGCTTTTCCCCGCACCGTTTTCACCGATAAATCCAACAATCCTGCCCTTTGGAACCTTAAATGAAATATGGTCAAGCGTAAAGCCCCCAAAGCTTTTACTTAGATCCTCTACTAAAATACTGTATTCTTCCATATGCTACCTCCTCGTTATTCTTCATAAAACAGCTTTAAAATCTCAGCCATCTTCTCATAGGCAATCCCATGCGCCCTGCCGATCTGCGCTGCCTTAAGCAGCAATTCTTCTGCAATCCGCAGTTGTTCTTCCTGAATAAATTCTTTATTCTGTGCAGCTACAAAGCTGCCTTTGCCGGATACGGTCTCAATAAACCCGTCACGCGTTAAGTCTTCATAAGCCCTCTGTACAGTAATCACACTGATATGGAGATCTCTCGCCAGCGCCCGCATCGAAGGCAGCGCTTCGCCAGCGGTTAAGGTGCCGTTCATAATCAGGCTCTTGACCTGAATGCAGATCTGCTCATAAATGGGCTTGTCACTGCTGTTGCTAATCAGTATTTCCATCCTGTTTTTCTCATTCCTCCCCTCATCGTATTGACTGTACTTTGTGTACTTATTCGATAAGTACAGTATATACGCAAATGGTTTGTTTGTCAACCTTAAAATCCAGCAAAATAGTACTAGAGCGTGTTTGAGTTGCTTTGGTAAATTTTTACAAGAAGGGACGCCAGGAGAGAGGAGGGGTACACTCTGGCGGCGGCCGTTCCAGAATGTTAAGAATTGCTAGGTATCCTGCTGCTGCGTTGTGGCTGTGTCCGGTCGCGGCACCTAGTTCGCTGCCTGCTGGCAGCTAAAGGTGCCGCTTGGCTGCGCCCCTAGTTATTTTGCAGAATACCAAGCAATTCTAAACATTCTTCCAAAGCCGCCGCCAGAGTGTACCCCTCCTCTCTCCCGGCTGTTCTTCGCAAGTGCTGCCAAACGAGCCCTATATGGTTTGTTTGCTGTAGTACAGCAAATTTTTCTGATTTGCATTTTCCAAGGAACTATTTTGTACAGGTTCTCATAGAATCTGTTCTATCATAGGGTTGATTTTGTTCATGGTAGACAAACCAAACCATATTGAGCTTGTTTCGTAGCATTTACGAAGAGCAGCCGGGAGAGAGGAGGCACATCCTCTTTCCCGGCGTCCCTTCCCGTAAAAATTTACCAAAACAATCCAAATTTGTTCGCTGTACTAGAGCGTGTTTGAAAAATCATTCCTGCCATCTGCATTCCCCACTTTGCGTGATATTTGCACCAAATTCAGGTTACATAGCCCGCTATGCGCCCTTCATTTGGCGCAAATCTCCCACAAATTGTGAAATACATCTGGCAGAAAGCATTTTTCAAACACGCTCAAGCTTGCTCTCTATCATCCTAAAAACACAACGCAAAAACCGCAGAGTAATATTTCTATCCCCCACGGTTTCTATTTCCGATATCCCTCTTATTTTTCACATCGCAGCATTTATCCTTCTTTCAGCCATACCATACTTTCATATGCACGCAAAGCCCATATGCGTTCCGATTCTCCCTGAACGTAATTGCTCAGCAAACACCTGCATCCAGCGACAGCTACCCCTTCCTGCAATACCACCTCCCTGCCGCTAAGGTTATTCAGCACCAGCAGCTTTTGCCCTTCCCATATTCTTTGATAAGCAAACACTTCCTCCTGCTTTTGATACAAAAACTGTATGCTTCCGTCCTGTATCACCTTATATCGCTTTCTGAGCGCAATCAGCTTTCGGTAATAATGCAAGATCGAATCCGTATCCTGCTCCTGTGCTTCCACGTTCACATATTTATAGTTTTCCGGTATCCCGATCCAAGGCTGCTTTTTTGAAAATCCCGCATATTTTTTGTTATTCCACTGCATCGGCGTCCTGCCGTTGTCCCTGGAGCGCGCGCCGAGTATTTCCAGTGCTTCCTTAGACGTTTTTCCGCTTTGGATCAGGATCTGATAGTAATGAATGCTCTCCACGTCACGGTATTCATCAATAGACTGATATCCGGGATTGGTCATGCCAAGCTCTTCCCCCTGATAAATATACGGCGTTCCTCTGAGCAAATACATGCAGGCGGCAAGCATTTTTGCAGATTGTTTCCAGTATTTTTTATCCTCTCCAAGCCGCGACACGATCCTTGGCTGGTCGTGATTGCTCCAAAACAGGGCATTCCAGCCATGATGCTGCTGCATCTGTAGCTGCCACGTCTCCAGCAATGTTTTTAGTCTGCAATAATCCGGCTTTGCCAGCTCCCACTTATTTCCGTTGAAATAGTCCACCTTTAAATGGTGAAAATTAAAGCACATCGAAAGTTCCTTTTCACCAGGGTCTGAATACCGGATGCAGTGTTCTACGCTAGTAGACGACATTTCCCCGACCGTAATCATATTTCCGATCTGTGTATCCGCAGTCAGCTCTTTCAGATATTCATGGACACGCGGCCCATCAGAATAAAATCTCCTGCCGTCACCTTGATCATCATCCGTAAATACCTCCGGCTTGGAAATCAGGTTTACCACATCAAACCGAAATCCTTTTACACCTTTTTCTTTCCAAAATCGAATCACATTTTTTAACTCTTCTCTTACCGCTGCATTGCTCCAGTTTAAATCCGCCTGCGTCACATCAAACAAATGCAGATACCACTTTTTTAAATATGGCACATACTCCCATGCCGTGCCGCCAAATTTGGACTGCCAGTTCGTCGGCGGCACTCCCGGCTCCCCGTCTTTAAAAATATAATAGTCCATATATTTCGATTCACCCGCCAGCGCTTTTTGAAACCACTCATGCCGCGTAGACGTATGGTTAAATACCATATCAAACATCAGCCCAATCCCGCGTTCCCGTGCCTTTTCAATCAGCTCCTCCACATCCTCCATTATCCCAAACAGCGGATGAATGCTTCGGTAATCCTCTACATCATAGCCGTTATCCTGCATTGGAGAGGCAAAAAACGGCGTGCTCCAGATATAGTCCGCCCCAAGGCTCTGTATATAATCCAACTTTTCAATTATCCCCCGTATATCCCCGATTCCGTCTCCATTGCTATCATAAAATGACTTTGGATAAATCTGATAGACCGTACTGCCTTTAAAATCCATTCCCTTCCTCCTGCCATATTTTCATTTTTATATTTTTCTTTTTTCTCTCTTTTTTTCTCTCGCTCTTCCTTGTCTTTTATTGCAGCTCTGCCACAACTGTCACATTTGCCTCTGCTCTTACGCCTGTCACGAACCGGACATTATTTACATCTGCCGTTTCTGTAATCATACATACCGTCGTATCAGGATGATGTGCGGCACGGATTTTTTCTCTGTCAAACCGCAGCAGCGGCGTGCCCGCCTTTACCTTCTCTCCCTGTGAAACGAGATACTGAAACCCGTCTCCCTGCATATCCACCGTATCAATTCCCACATGGAGCAGGATTTCTACGCCGCCGTCAAGCGTCAGCCCGCAGGCATGTCTGGATTCCTGCATCAATACGCTTACCTCAGCATCCGCAGGTGCGTATAAAATATCTGTCTCAGGAATAATCGCAAAACCATCTCCCATAATGCCTTCTGAGAAAACACCGTCTCCCACTTCTTTCAGCGTAATCACCTGCCCGGTTAAAAACGCCTTCCACTGGCTGGCTGCGGTGCCTGTTTGTTTTATTTCCTCTGGCACAGATCCCGCCGCAGCCTGTGCGCTCTGTTTATTATCCTGCGTGGTCAACCGTTTTTTCCCTGCCGCAGTCGTCAATACGAAAGGTATGACAGCCGCAATCACCATGCATACTGCAAATCCTGCCATTGAATCCGTCTGAATGGAAAGAATGCCCGGCAGTCCGCCGACCCCGATGGCATTTGCCGTTGTACCCGTTGCCACGCAGACAACTGCCGCACATGCCGAGCCGATCATCCCGCATACAAACGGAAATCCATATTTTAAATTCACACCAAATATCGCAGGCTCCGTTACACCCAAATAACAGGAGACACAGGCTGGTACATTTACTTCCTGCGCCTGTGCGTCTTTTCTTTGAAGCGCCGTCATGCCAAGCACCGCTGAACCCTGCGCAATGTTGGACAGCGCAATCATCGGCCACAGCATCGTCCCGCCGTAATCTGCGACCAACTGCAAATCAATCGCATTGGACATATGATGAAGCCCTGTAATCACAAGCGGAGCATAGACAAATCCAAACACAGCGCCAAATACGATTTTAAACGATCCCGTAATTCCCGCATATACAACCGATGATATCGCAGAACCGATCTTCCAGCCGACCGGCCCAAGCACAAAATGAGAAGCCATCACAGCCAGCAGCAGACTGCAAAATGGAACAACGATCATCGACACTACCTGCGGTGTAATTTTACGGAAAAACTTTTCCAGATATACGAGTGTAAATACTGCCAAAACCGCAGGCAGCACCTGTGCCTGATAGCCGATCATATTGACCTGAAACCGTCCAAAATCCCATACCGGAATATCCGCTGCCGCAGTCCCTGCAACCGCATACGCGTTTAAAAGCTGTCCAGATACAAGCGTCAGCCCCAAAACAATCCCAAGCATCTGCGTCGTGCCCATTTTCTTTGTTACAGACCAGCAGATTCCTACCGGCAGCATATCAAACACCGCTTCCCCGATCAGCCATAAAAAGCTGTCAATGCCAGCCCAAAACTGGCTGATCTGACACAGCGTTTTTGTTCCGTCCTCAAATAAATATAAACTGTCAATACAATTTCGAAAACCAAGAATCAAACCGCCTGTAATAATCGCCGGGATCAGCGGTGCAAATATTTCCGCCAGAGCCGCAATCACCCGTTGCAGCACATTTTGGTTCTGCTTTGCCGCATGTTTCACCGCATCCTTTGAAACCCCTTCGATGCCCGATACTGCAATAAAATCATTGTAAAAATCCGCCACCGTATTTCCGATAATTACCTGAAACTGTCCCGCCTGTGTAAAGCTGCCTTTGACCGCCTTCATCGCCTCGATCTTCTCAATATCCGCCTTCTTTGGATCATTGAGTTCGAGTGATGAAATAGGCTTTAAGAACCTAGTATTTATGCGGGTTACAAGCAAATTTGTTTAGGAACCGGCAACGATTTGGCAACATTTTCAACATCACGCACTAAATAATTACATCATTAGCATAAGAAAACCTTGCTGATTTTCAGATATGGAAACTGAATATCGGCAAGGTCTTTTTATGCTTATTTCTGCTTTTTCTTTTTAGCTGTTTTCTTTTCTTCTTTCTCAATTTTCTGAAATTCCTCCATAAGCATATCGCTGACCGCCTGTGAGGGAACTTTTGCCCAATGCGTTGAAGTGTCCAGTTCGGGGTACTTGTACCGCCACTGGTCGTATTCTTCTTTGCTTATTTCGCCCTGTTCCAGTTTGGCGGCTTGCTCCTGCCATGCGTGGAACATATCAAACATGGACGAATAGGTGGAACAGTCGGACTTATCAAGGCGCAGACAGATTTCCCCGTCAATCTCCCCGATTTTCAGCCCGTACATATCTTCCAACGCAAAGAGTGTGTGCATAAGCCCGGTATAGGTATCAATATCCGGCACGGTGAGGGCGTGGGTGCTTACATCAAAGATATTCGCCATTTCTTTTACAAGGTCGTGCTTTGGTGTCCTCGCTTCGGTTTCATACTGCGCCATACGGACATCAGAGGTCTTTCCGAGAAAGCCGAGGATTTCGCCTAACTGTTTCTGTGTCATGCCCTTTCGGTTGCGGAAAAAGCGGATACGTTTGCCGATTGCCATAATAAAACCTCCGTTATTGTGAAGTGAGGTAAAGTCATGCCAGCTCGATTACGCTTCGCTTCATCTCGCTGTGGCGGTGCGCCATATACGCCTGTCAGAAAGCAGTTCAGCGTGTGCAAGCACCCGCCGCCCTGTTTTCCTCCAGTCATGCATGACTTTACTTAAACAAATCTGTTGAAGTTAGTATAACATGGTGCAATAGGAATAGCAAGAATAACTTAAATAAAAAAAGTTAGGATTTTCTTGAAAACCACTTGACTTAACGGAATTTATTTAGTATCCTGTATGCAACACTTAAACAAAAACAGTTAAACATTGAAAGGAGAGGATATCTGAATGACAGAAAAATCTTTTATGACAGTGGAGGAAGTGGCAGCGGAACTGCGTGTGTCAAAGTCAAAAGCCTATCAGATTGTAAGGGAACTCAACGCAGAAATGCAGAAACAGGGCTATCTGACGGTGGCAGGACGTGTGAACGCTACATTTTTTCATAAAAAAGTATGTTACAGCGATTAGAAGGGAGATGATGAAATGGCTGTATACAAGGACAATGCTACGGGAACGTGGCGGGTTATCTACCGCTTTACCAACTGGAAAGGGGAGAGGAAACAGACACAAAAGAGAGGATTTGCAACCAAAAGGGAAGCGCAGGCGTGGGAGCATGAAGCCATGTTAAAGCAGGGCGCAAAACTGGATATGACGTTCAGCAGTTTCTTTGAAGTGTATGAA